>OHEU01000093.1_pt1 | contig 55052 bp, 51 predicted proteins | sample 1567341 | NCBI WGS metagenome assembly OHEU01 (sample SAMEA3879524, study PRJEB24766) | human gut metagenome | biome: human-associated habitat; feature: feces | place: USA | collected 1985/1987 | reverse complement strand
AACACTTCCAATATAAGCCTCATTGTAATAATATTTAATAACGCCTACCTCATCACCCTCTTTTAATGGAGCTTTAATATTATCATTAATTATGCACTCCCGTCTTATATCATCATTGTTATATTTATTAATGAACATATATGAATAGTCTTTTTCCTTTGTTATCCTAATCTTATCCTGCCTGCCCGATGAGATTTTAATACTCTCTGTATCAAGCGGTTCTTCATCTTTATATATACTGCACACACTAAAACCATAATTAAGAAGCGTTATTGCATCACTGAATCGTATCTTGCTTGTCGGTGCCGCCATAACAACTGCTATAAGATCTATTCCGTCTTTATTGGCTGTTCCTGAAAGGCAGCAACCTGCCTTGCTCGTTGAACCTGTCTTTAAGCCTGTGGCATAGGCATACTGTTTCATAAGCTTATTAGTATTGGTAAGCACGAAATCCTTCTCGCCTTTTCTTGTAATGTGTGTTATGCTCTCCATCCATATACTGCTGAATTCTTTTATCTGTGGGTGGTTATTAATAAGCTCCCGGCTCATAACCGCTACATCTCTCGCACTTGATGTATGTCCGTCTACATCAAGTCCACAGCAGTTAATAAAATGTGTGTTGCTCATTCCTAGTTCACGGGCTTTCTCATTCATTTTATCAACAAATACATTCTCTGCCCCGCTTATGTGTTCTGCCATTGCAACACAAGCATCATTAGCACTTGCCACCGCTATACACTTAATCATAGTCCTGACACTCTGTATCTCTCCCGGCTCAAGGAACACCTGGCTTCCGCCCATTGAAGCCGCATATTCCGACACAGTTACCGGGTCTTCCATATTAATGCTTCCGTCCTCTATTGCCTCAAATATAAGTATAAGCGTCATTATCTTTGTTATGCTTGCAGGTGCAAGAACTGTATCGGCATCCTTTTCATATATTACCTGTCCTGTCGCCGCCTCCATAAGTATCGCAGAAGGTGTATCTATGTCTGGTCCTGATACTTCCTCTGCACAGCAAAAAACAGGTACAATAACAGCCGTAGTAATTAACATAATTATGGCTGTTATTATACCTGTAATTCTTTTTATATGTCCTGTTCTGTCCTTATGTCCTGCTTTATCTGAATATTCTGCTAACACTTTCATATATCCGGACATAATAATAACCTCTTATAACATTTGTTATTATATATGTCCTTATATACCCTATTATACCTTAAAGTCTTAGAATAATGCTGTAATATCTGTTCCATTAATATACAATTGTTTTAATGTGTTCCAATCCACAGCCTGTCCACTGTTCCTATCTGGCTCTTTGAACCACCCTTTAAATCGCAAGAATATAATGTCTTATCAGAACCATAATAATACAATCTCTTTCTGTAAAGACTTGTATCAGATGTATTAACTGTATCTGTAACATTTCCCATAAGCACTTTCTTAGCTGATGGTGTCTTTAAATAATACTGTCCGTCATTATCTATATAAGTAATAGACTCTTTTGTATTATTAATAAGCGATAAGCTTCCGTCCTTCACATTCTCTGCAATAACAGTCTTATCACCCTTTAATGCATTGATAAGCTTTGCCTCTGAATTAATGTATACAAGTTCACCCGATGCTTTTAAGAATACTATGTTCTGCATATTTCCTATGCTGCCAAGTTCTTTCTTATCTGACACCATTCCATCTTTATACTTTGCATATGACACTTTTTTATTACCTACCCAGTATATGTAATCATTCTTACTATCAATAATATATGTCATATTAGCACCATCAATGCCATCAAGCTGCTGTGCCAAGCCATTCTTAACACTAACAATATAATTATTGTCCTGTGAATTATATATATATTCATCAGCCTTGTCAGATGTATTCAGATGTCCTGCACCTTTAGTATACACGCCATCTGTATCACTTAATGGATATATATTATCCACATTATCTGCCACATATGTCTGCTTCTTATTGCTATAATTGTACTGATATAATCTGTTATCACTATCAAGTATTATAATTGTATCGCTGTCACTGTATACATATGCCTGCGTAAGACTGGCTTCTATTGTATCAGTCTTTCCTATAAGACTTCCTGAACTTTTATCATTGGTAATCTCTGCCATAGACAGCTTAAGTCCACCTGTCTTTCCTGTGTCATTGATAGTTTCTGTTTCTTTGTAAATAATTGTGCCTTTATCTGAAATATAATATATCTCGTGTGCATATATATTATTTACAACTTCCACACTTCCATCCTGTGACCATACATATAATGAATATAGCTCATCTTCATCATTATACACATCTGCCGCATAATACTTTCCATCCGGACTTGCAGCACTTGAAACCACACTGTCCTTAGATATATTTTCCGGCCATTCCGGTGTATAAAATGTAACTTCATCAAGACCAAATAATGCATCCTTAACATCACATATATACTGGCTTTCAAGTGAAGATACATCATATATGCGGCTTCCATCACTCATATATATATATGAATTCTTCCTTAACAAAACAGCCATAATTAATGAAATAGCAGCTATCGCCACTATAACTATGGCGACAGCTACTCCTGCTTTCTTATATGAATGTTTTGTCTGTGGTCTTATCCTGCTATCCATCTTAATATTATTATCTGCCTTAACATTATTATCCGTCTTAGCATTATTATTTTTTCTGGTCTTAGCCTTTTCCTGCTGGGCTTTTCCTTTAGCTTTACTGGCAAGCTTTTCACTTCCAGCCTTTAACTTATCAGCCACATCATTAAAATCAACTTTAGTTATATCAAAGACACCTTCATCATAATTCTTTACCTTATTCGAACGCTTCTTTGCACGCTTTCCCTGCTGTATTGTCTTGCCATCTTTATCAGATTGTTCTGATTCACCAGACAAAACATTGCAAGCTTCTTCTGCACTGTCTAAGACCTTCTGTATCTCTTTTCTTGCCAGGCTTTCTTCATATGCTTTACGTCTAGCCATATAGTCACTGCTGTTAATCTTAATTACAGGTCCATTACATCTGGGACACTCATTGCCCTCATATTCTGTTCCACATTTAACACATTTCATAAATTAATACCTATATTAAAATGTAAACTTGTCTTCAAAATATGCCTTAAGATCAGAAATCTTAACTCTTTCCTGCTGCATAGTATCTCTATCTCTTACTGTTACAGCATTATCTTCTTCTGACTCAAAGTCATATGTTATGCAGAACGGAGTACCAATCTCATCCTGTCTTCTGTATCTCTTACCAATATTACCTCTGTCATCAAACTCACAGTTGTAATACTTAGAAAGTTCTGCATATACCTTCTCTGCACCTTCGTTAAGCTTCTTAGAAAGTGGAAGAATACCAACCTTGACTGGTGCTAATGCTGGATGGAAATGAAGAACTGTTCTTACATCTTCTCCTTCAAGTTCTTCCTCATCATAAGCTGCACAGAGGAATGCAAGTGTCACTCTGTCCGCACCAAGTGATGGCTCGATAACATATGGAATATACTTTTCCTTAGCTTCGTCATCAAAGTATGACATATCCTCGCCAGATACTGTCTGGTGCTGTGTAAGGTCATAATCTGTTCTGTCAGCAATACCCCATAACTCACCCCAGCCAAATGGGAATAAGAACTCAATATCTGTTGTTCCCTTAGAATAGAAGCAGAGTTCTTCTGGTGAATGATCTCTTGCTCTCATCTCATCTTCCTTGATACCAAGTGCCTTAAGCCAGTCTATGCAGTACTGTCTCCAGTAATTGAACCATTCAAGGTCTGTTCCAGGCTTGCAGAAGAACTCTAATTCCATCTGCTCGAATTCCCTTGTTCTGAATGTAAAATTACCAGGTGTAATCTCGTTACGGAATGACTTACCGATCTGTCCAATACCAAATGGCACTTTCTTTCTTGATGTTCTCTGTACATTTTTAAAGTTAACAAATATACCCTGAGCTGTTTCTGGTCTTAAGTATACTGTATTCTTAGCATCTTCGGTTACGCCCTGAAATGTCTTGAACATAAGGTTGAACTGACGGATATCAGTGAAGTCATGCTTGCCGCAGACAGGGCATTTGATGCCCTTTTCCTTGATGTAATTAACGAGCTGTTCGTTGGACCAGCCACCTGTGTTTGTGCCGTCAAAATCCTCGATGAGCTTGTCTGCACGATGACGTGTCTTGCAGGCTTTGCAGTCCATAAGTGGGTCGGAGAAGCCGCCGAGGTGTCCCGAAGCTACCCAAGTCTGAGGATTCATAAGTATAGCGGAGTCAAGTCCTACATTGTAAGGGCTTTCCTGAACAAATTTCTTCCACCATGCTTTTTTGATGTTGTTCTTGAGTTCAACGCCGAGAGGACCGTAGTCCCAAGTGTTTGCAAGACCACCGTAAATTTCAGAGCCGGGGTAAACAAATCCTCTGCCCTTACAGAGCGCAACGATCTTGTCCATTGATTTTTCTGCCATTTTTATAAACCACCTTATCTTTATTTTTCGCCTTGGAAAAATAAGTATTTTCTAAAAACTATCACTTATAATTATAGAATAAAACAGCAATAAAGTCAAGGCATTTTGAACAAAAAAAGAGCAGTTTCTCTGTTTGAAAAACTGCTCTTTGAGTATGTTTTGACTTATGCCTGCTTTGCAGCAGCCTTTGGAGCACCCTTGTGAGTGTCCTTTTTGCCTTCAAAGTATGACCAGAGTACGGATACAAGGCATACAGAAGAGTATGTTCCTGCGATCATACCGACCATAACAGGGAGTGAGAACGAGATAATGGAGGTTACGCCGTAAACTGCGGCAACGATAGTAACTGCGAGCATTGCAACAACGGTCGTCAGCGAAGTGTTGATCGAACGTGTAAGGCTCTGGTTGATGCTGAGGTTTACGTTTTCTTCTCTTGTCATCTTCTTGCCGTAAAGCTTGGAATTCTCACGGATTCTGTCGTAGATAACGATCGTGTTGTTGATCGAATAACCGAGGATCGTAAGAACAACTGCCATAAAGTTCGCGTTGATAGGCATACCGCAGACGATGAAAGTACCATAAACGATGATACAGTCGTGAAGAAGTGCGATAATTGCACAGATACCTGCGAGCCAGCCGCCGATTTTCTTGAATCGGATAGCAATATAAATGATAAGCACGATAGAAGAAAGAATTACGGCAACGATACACTTAAGGAAGAATTCACGTCCCGAAGACGGTGAAACGTCCGAAGATTCGATAAGGTCGATGTTGTTTTCTGCGTACTTTTCTGTAAGGGCATTTGTAAGCTCAAACTGCTTGTCGGAAGAAAGTCCCGAAGTAGATGTGAGGGAGAGCTGAATGTTGCTTTTGCCCGAGGAGAAGTCAACACCCGTTGTGTACTGCACGCCGATACCGCCGAGGATATCTTTAGCGTCCTTTACAAAGCCGTCACAGTCGAGGTCACCGTCATAAACGTAGGTGATGATAGTACCGCCCTTGAACTGAATGTCAAGGTCAACACCGAAAATAAATGTAGAGAGGATAGAGAATGCGACCAGCACAATTGAAATTGTGAAGAAAAGCTTTCTTTTTCCGATAAAATCAAAATTAAAAGTCTTATGCATTTTTCTTACCTCCGTAAAGAACAGGATTTCTCAGAGCTTTGAACTTTGAGAGGGAAGAGAGCATGAGTCTTGAGCAGAATACACCGAAGAAAAGGTTGAGGATTACGCCCGAAACGAGAGTAAAGCCGAACGAGTAGATCGTACCTGCTGTCGATGGACCGAACATAAAGAATGCGAAGTGGAGGATCTTTGAAAATACGCTGTCGGGAGTGCCGAATGCACCCATGAGTATGATAGCAACGAGAACCATTGTAACGTTGCCGTCGAGGATAGCGGAAAATGCAGACTTGAAGCCCGATTCGATAGCACCGTCAAGCGTCTTGCCCTTGAAAAGCTCTTCTTTGATACGTTCGGAAGTGATAACGTTCGCGTCAACGCCCATTCCGACTGCAAGGATGATACCTGCGATACCCGGGATAGTGAGGATAGAGCCGTTCATAAATCCGAAGTAGCCGGAAACAAATGCGAGTGTGCCGGCAACCTGACCAACGAGAGCGATAGTTGCAACAACGCCCGGCAGTCTGTAGATAGCGATGATGTAAACTGCGATAAATGCAAATGCAATGATACCTGCAATGATCATTGCGTGAAGTGCGCCCGAACCAAGGCTCGGAGAAATAGTTGAGAAGCTTGCTGTGATAAGCTTGAACGGAAGTGCACCCGAGTTGATCTTGTCTGCGAGAGCCTTGGAGCTTTCAGCGTCAAAGTTACCGCTGATCTGAGCGCTGCCGTCTGTGATAACTGCGCTTACTGTCGGATAGGAGATACAGGTATCGTCCATCCAGATAGAGATAACACCATTTTCCTTGTAAAGCTTTGCTGTAGCTTCGGCGAACTTTTCCTTGCCTGAATCTGTAAGCGTAAGGCTTACAACGTACTGGTTGTCCTGGCTGTTGTATGCTCTGTAAGCTTCCTGGATATCCGACCCTACGAGAATAACATTTTCAGCTGTGATGCCTGCGGGAGCGCCGAGTTCGTCAACCTCGTGACCCTCACGGAATGTAAGTTCGGCAGTTTCGCCAAGTTCCTTTACAGCTGCCTCGGGGTCGAAGTCAGTCTCGCCGTCTTTCCACGGGAATCTGACGATTATACGGCTGTTATCGTAGTCGATATAGCATTCATAGTCGGTGATACCGAGGTTTACCATTCTTTGTACGATAACTTCTTTTGCTGCGTCCATATTCGCATCGGTGGCTTCAACGTCCTCGGGTGGGGTGAATGTAACATCGACGCCGCCCTTGATGTCGATACCGAAACGGATATTATCCAATCCCTTGATGTGGACTGTTTTCATATCTCCGTAATATGTGCTGAATCCGAAGAAAACGGAAAGAGTGAAAAGCACTATCAGCAGTAATACAACGAAGAAGACAGGTTTTTTGACCTTTCTCACGTTTTAACCTCCTAAAATTGTCGGATAAAAACACTCCGACACAAATTATCGTTTTATTATAACATTTTATTTGCAAAAAGTCAATGGCAAATCGCACAAATTATATAATACTAATTTCAAATCAACCTATAGACAGATACGACAGCTATAATTTCACCACTCTGCGTCAGGCTCCCTTGTCAGGCATCAAGCCTGCCTGCGGTCGCCTTCCTTGATTGGTAAAATTCTATCTGCCGTCCTTGTCTATAGAACGATTTGAAATTAGTATAAAAAGCTGCCGTATGGAAACGACAGCTTTTGTTTTTATTTATACATAACATTGATAAAGTCAAGAATGATCTGTGTGCTTTTCTCAAAACCGTGTTCGCTTGTGTTGATGCAGAAATCATAGTTGCGTGCATTATCCCATTCACGTCCCGTGTGAGCCTTGTAATAAGTGCTGCGCTCACGGTTGATCTTTTCTATCTGTTTTTCAGCCTCTTTTCGGTCAAAGCCAAGAACTTCCATAGTGTTCTTTATGCAGTTTTCCTTATCAGCCCAGATGAAAAGGCGGAGAGTTCTTTCTCTGTCTCTGAGAACGAAGTCAGCGCATCTTCCGATGATGATGCAGGGGGATTTCTGCTCCGCAAGTTCCTTTATGACCTTTGCCTGATAGTTGAAGAGGTTTTCTTCCGAGGTGAAATTCGGACTGTCAGGCGAAGTTATATCACCGCTGTAAACCTTTGACTTCCTGAAAATGCTGTTTTTGGATTTTTCATCGGCAAGTCCGAAAAGATTTTCGTTGATGCCGCTCTGCTCGGAAGCAAGCTTTATAAGGTCTTTGTCGTAATAGGGGATACCGAGCTTTTCACTCAGCATTGTGCCGATCTTGTGACCGCCGCTGCCGAATTCTCTTGAAATTGTGATGACAAGATTGTTCATTTCATATCCTCCTTATTCGCCGAGATAAGCTTTTTTAACGGAATCATCGTTTATAAGATCCTTGGCATCGCCCGAAAGCGTGATGTTTCCCGTTTCGAGAACGTAAGCACGGTTTGCAATGGAAAGAGCTTTTTTAGCATTCTGTTCAACGAGAAGAACCGTTGTTCCTGTGCTGTTTACCGACTGAATGATATCGAAAATTTCCGAAACATAGAGCGGAGATAGACCCATTGACGGTTCGTCCATAAGAATGATGGACGGGTGGGACATAAGCGCTCTGCCCATTGCGAGCATCTGCTGTTCACCGCCCGAAAGAGTACCTGCGATCTGTGTACGGCGCTCTTCAAGACGCGGAAAACGCTTGAAAACGGTGGAAAGCGTGTCCTCGATTTCTGCCTTGTCTGTTCGTGTGTAAGCGCCGAGCATAAGATTTTCAAATACGGTAAGCTGCTGGAAAATACGTCTTCCCTCGGGGACGTGTGCCATTCCGAGACCGACTATCTTGTGCGCAGGCGTTTTTGTGAGGTTTACGCCGTTAAAGGTAACGCTTCCGGAATGAGCGGGAACAAGACCTGTTATCGTATGAAGAATGGTGGTCTTTCCTGCGCCGTTAGCACCGATGAGAGCGATGATCTCGCCCTGCTCAACATCGAAGGAAACACCTTTTATTGCGTGGATTGCGCCGTAATAGACCTCTAAGTTTTCAACGTGAAGCATTGACATAGGGTTTTCCTCCTTATTCTCCTAAATATGCGGTGATGACCTTCGGGTCGTTGAGAACATTGGTAGTAATGCCCTGAGCAAGCTCCTGACCGAAGTTGAGGACGGTAACTTCCTCGCATATTCCCGAAACGAGCTTCATATCATGCTCGATAAGAAGAACAGTCATATCAAATTTTTCGATTATAAAGCGGATATTATCCATAAGCTCCGCTGTTTCGTTAGGGTTCATACCTGCGGCAGGCTCGTCGAGGAGCAGAAGCTTAGGATTTGTTGCAAGCGCACGGGCAATTTCAAGCTTTCTCTGCTTGCCGTAAGGAAGATTGGAAGAAAGTGTGTCCTTTTCACCGTCAAGTTCAAAGACTTTGAGCAGTTCAAGAGCCTTTTTGTCCATCTCCTTTTCTTCCTTGAAATAACGGGGAAGGCGGAGAACACCCTCAATTGCGGTATATTTTTTCTGGTTGTGAAGTCCCACCTTAACATTGTCAAGAACTGACATATCCTTGAAAAGACGGATATTCTGGAAAGTACGGGCAATGCCGTGACGGTTGATCTGTGCAGGGGACTTGCCCGTGATGTTTTCACCGTCAAGGTAGATCGTGCCCGCTGTCGGCTTGTACACGCCCGTGAGCATATTGAACACGGTCGTTTTTCCTGCACCGTTAGGACCGATAAGACCGTAAAGCTGATTCTTTTTTATCGTAAGATTAAGGTTGTCAACAGCCTTAAGACCGCCGAACTGGATCGCAAGGTTTTTTATTTCGAGCATAGGCGTTGCTTCACTCATTTCGATTCACCTCCGACAGCCTTTACTTTATTTTTTGTTTTAAACTTATCAAATACGGGGAGTGCCTTGATCTTTTCAAAAAGATCCTTGAAGTAAGGAGCGTTCTTGAAGATCATCATTGCGATAAGAACGATAGCGTAGATGAGCATACGGTAATCTCCGACTTCACGGAATATTTCGGGAAGTGCATAGAGAACGATAGTTGCAATGATAGAACCTCTCATGCTGCCAAGTCCGCCGAGAACGACGAATACGAGAATAAGTATCGAAAGGTTATAGTCGAACTTTTTGGGGGCAAGAACTGCGAGCGAGTGGGAGTAGAGAACGCCTGCAACACCTGCGATAGCTGCGGAAACAACGAAAGCAACAAGTCTGTACTTTGTAACGTTGATGCCGACCGACTGCGCAGCGATGTAGTTATCTCTGATAGCCATACAAGCACGGCCTGTTTTTGAATCAACGAGGTTCATTATAACGATAAGGCTTATCATAAGGACGATAACAACGATAACAAGCGTTGTATCCTGCGGAGCTTTGATGCCCTGCGCGCCCTTGAAAATATCAACGGCAGTTGCAGCGTCCGTTCCCGAAACCGGAGAAGCGAACGAGAAGTGAAGGTCGTTTACATCTTTTACAAGGTAAATGTTATTGGAAATGCTTTTGATGATCTCACCGAAGCCAAGCGTAACGATAGCGAGGTAGTCGCCTCTGAGTCGGAGAACAGGGATACCGATTAGAACGCCGAATATCGCAGCGGCAATACCGCCGATGATGATAGCAAGCGTTATTCTGAGCCATGAAACGGTCACAACGTCCTGAACAAGAATTGAAAATACGCCGCCGACATAAGCACCGACACACATAAAGCCTGCATGACCGAGTGAAAGCTCGCCGAGAATACCAACTGTGAGGTTGAGTGAGATCGAAAGGATTATGTAAATTCCGATAGGAATGAGCAAGCCGCTCAATTTGCTGCCGAGAACACCTGCTGAGGAAAGGATCCCACATACAATGAAAAGTACAAGTACCATTCCGCAGGTTATAATGTTGTTTAAAGTAGTTTTTTTCATACCTGCGCCTCCTTATACCTTTTCGCTTATTTTTTTGCCCATGATTCCCGTAGGCTTAACGATGAGAACAACGATAAGTACAAGGAATACGATAGCATCGGAAAGCTGTGAAGAAATATAAGCCTTTGAAAGGTTTTCGATAATGCCGAGGAGGATACCTCCGATCATAGCGCCCGGAATACTTCCGATACCGCCGAAAACAGCTGCAACGAATGCCTTGATGCCCGGCATAGAACCCGTGTAAGGGCTGATCTGAGGATACGATGAGCAGAGAAGCACGCTTGCAACGCCTGCGAGTGCAGAACCGATGGCGAATGTAAGCGAAATAGTAGCATTTACATTGATGCCCATGAGCTGTGCGGCACCCTTATCTTCCGAAACGGCGAGCATAGCCTTTCCTGCCTTTGTCTTGTTGATGAAGAATGTAAGGCATACCATGATAATGAGCGAAACAACGATAGAGATTATCGTTTCCATTGAAATAGTAACTCCGCCGACAGTAACGGGAGCAACGTTCTTTACAACAGATGTGAAGCTCTGCGAAGCCGAGCCGAAAATGAGCAGGGCAACGTTCTGGAGCAAGTAGCTGACGCCGATAGCAGTGATAAGTACAGCTAGCGGAGGAGCACTTCTTAACGGCTTGTAAGCGACCTTTTCGATAACTATGCCAAGGACTGTGCAGACAACGATGCCGATAATGACTGAGAGCCATACAGGACACCAAGCGGTGGACATTGCGGTAAAGATCGTGAATCCTCCGACCATAATGATATCACCGTGTGCGAAATTAAGCATTTTTGCGATTCCGTAAACCATTGTGTAGCCAAGAGCGATAAGCGCGTAGATGCTTCCGAGGCTTATTCCGTTTACAAGGTAAGAAATGAAACTCATCATAAGAGCTTCAGCTCCTTTCTCTTTATTTTATATTTCTGCTGCAAGTTAAAGCATTTTCGCCTTTGAAGATGCTTTAATTTACAGCAGCTGATCTATTATAACATATTTCTCAAAAAAAAGCAAATAAGGTCCGCACAAAAATTTATACGGACCTTATGATGCGATAATTAATTAACTTATTAATTAAAGAGCAGCGTAAGAACCAGTCTTTGTGCCGTCTTCGTTTTCTGTAACAACGATCTCCATAGCCTTAGGATCCTTTGTAGGTTCGCCGTCAGCTGTCCATGTGATCGTACCTGTAACGCCTTCAACTGTGATCTCTGTCATAGCGGTCTTGAGAGCGTCGCAGAGGTCGGAAGCGGAGATAGAAGCATCTGTGATGCCTGCCTTTTCAATAGCAGCCTTTACAGCATAAACTGCATCGTAGCCGTCAGCAGCGAACTGGATAGGAACTTCGTTGTTGTAAGCAGCCTTGTAAGCTGTTGTGAAAGCAACTGTCTTTTCGTCCTTAGCATCAGCAGCGAAAGGAGTAAGGAGCATTACGCCCTCAGCGATCGCAACATCATCACCGAGCTGATCGATAAGTCCGTCAAGACCGTCGCAGCCGAAATACTTAACTGCAAGACCAGCCTTGGAAGCCTGCTGGAGGATAAGAGCTGCTTCCTGATAGTAAATAGGGAGGAAGAGAAGCTCTGCACCGGATTCCTGAACCTTCTGGATCTGTACGGAGAAGTCGGTCTTGGAGTCGGAAGTGAATGCTTCTGCAGCAACTACATCGATGTTCTGATTAGCAGCTTCTGCAGCGAACTTTTCGTAAATACCTGTTGAGTAAACGTCGGAGCTGTCGTAAATTACAGCGACCTTGGAAGCAAGTCCGTTCTGAGCGATATACTGTGCGGAAGCAACGCCCTGGTTAGGATCGTTGAAGCAGATACGGAATGCATTGTCGTTTGCAACGCAGTCAACAGCGGAACCCGAAGGTGTGAGCTGGAACATATTGTCCTTAACTGTTTCAGCGGCAACAGCGATGCAGGGGTTGGATGTAACTGTACCGATAAGGAGCTTCATATCCTTATCCTTAAGTGTGTTGTAAGCATTTACAGCCTTTTCTTCGTTATGCTCATCGTCCTGGAAATTGAGCTCGAGCTTGATGCCGTTTACGCCGCCTGCTGCATTGATCTCGTCAATAGCAAGCTGAATGCCGTTCTTTACAGCGTTTCCGTAAACTGCAGCACCGCCTGTTACAGGGCCGATACCGCCGATAACGAGTGTGCCTGTGAAGTCACCGGAATCAGCAGTGCTTGCAGCGTCAGCTGTGCTGTCATCGGTTGTTGTATCCTTGCTTGAACAGCCTGCAAGGAAGGGTACTGTCATGCAAGCAGCAAGGCTGAATGCAAGAATTTTCTTGGAAAATTTCATAATAAACTCCCTTTTCTCCGCCATATTTGATGTGTTATGCAAAGCCACACGGCGGTATGCGGCAAGGAACGAGGGTCACTTAATTCAATTTTTCCCCGTTACCTTTTACACTATATAAATGATACCTTTTTAAACCGCAAAAGTCAAGGTAAAAACAAGATGAAATTAACATATCATTTTGACGATATTTAGGCATTTTTAACATAAAAAGTGTGATTTGCTGCCAAAGAAAGCCAATTTATGAATTATTATCAAACAAAACTTGCAGAAATCAGTTGTTCGTGTACATCTTTCTGACGATATCCTCGGTTTTCTTTCCGTAAATTGAAAAACCAAGCTCCTTTTCCTTCGTAGGAAGGAATGTGTACCAGTCCCACCAGAAGAAACCGCAGAACCAGTCTTCGTCCCACATAGTTTTCATAGCGGATTCGTAGAAATTCGCCTGCTCGTCCTCATCGTAGGGGAGATCGGGGTGGGTGAAGTCCCACGGCATCGAGGAACAGCCGCTTGCGCTTCGGCAGCCTATCTCCATAAATATTATCTTTTTGCCAAGCTCGGCGGAAAGTGCCGCAAGTTCTTTTTTATGGTATTCCCAAGCCCTGCACATATCTTCAAGCGAAGCACCTGCACCGTTTGAAACGGGGTAATATGCCGAAGTTCCGATGTAATCGACAGCATCGAACCATTTGATGTTGCGTTCCTTGCCATGATTTGCGTTGTAAACGAGTTCGCCGTGATAGATCTTGCGGACTTCTGCAATGAGTGAACGCCAATGTTCCTCCTTGCGCTCCGTTCCGAGCATTTCACAGCCTATGCAAAGCATTTCGCAGCCCGTATCTTCGGCGATCTCGGCATAGTGGCATATAAACGCCGTATAGCATGAGAACCATTCTTTCCAGTAGTCAACATCGCCCCAGTCAGCCTCGGGAAAGCCAATGTTCGCTCTCCAGGTGCCGTCGGCGCAGTTGAGGATAGGCTTAAGGCATATCTTCTGACCGAGAGCTTTGAGCTTGTTTATCGCAAAGGTCAGCTCCTTGTCTGTCGAGTGCTTTCGGTAGTCGAAACCGAATTTTGTCGAGTAAAAATGATCCTGCTCGACAGTCATTGCAAGGCAGACCCAGTTCGTGCCGAGCGATGCAAGCTTTTCCATCGATTCAATTGCGCGGGGGTCGGTAAGCATACCCTTTCGTGCGTCAAAGCCGTAGGTAAATCCTTTTATTTCCATAATTTTATTCCTTTCGTTCCTTGTTTTTGATTGCCTCTTCGCGTTCTTTCATTGAGAAAACGCAGCCGCAGTAGTTCTGGCGATACATTCCGAAGCTTTCCGAAAGCTCCGTCGAGCGTTTGTAGCCGTTCTTTTTCTTGAAATCCGATGTAAGATAGCGAACGCCGTATTTCTGCGCAAGCGCTTCGCCGATCTCGTTGAGCCAGTCAGCGTTTTTGTACGGACTTATCGAAAGTGTTGTGGTGAAAAAGTCGAACCCGCGCTCCTTGGCGAGCTCTGCAGTCTGTTCAAGACGAAGCTTGTAGCAGGCGTAACAGCGCTCACCGCCCTCTCTGATATGTTCAAGTCCTTTTACTGCGGCGTAGAACCGCTCGGACTGATATCCGATCTCGGTGAAATCAACGGGATACTTAAAGTTCATAAGCGAAAGCAGACGTTTCTGCTCGGCGCTTCGCTTGTAAAATTCCTCTTCGGGGTAAATGTTGGGGTTAAAATAGAATACCGTTATCGAAAAATAATTTGAGAGATATTCGAGAACATAGCTTGAACAAGGCGCACAGCAGCTTTGAAGAAGAAGCTTCGGCGGAGAACCGGGGCCTATACTATTTAAAATGTGTTCAAGTTCAAGCTGGTAATTTCGTTTCTGTGCCATTGTTATCCTTTCTTGTTTTTATCGCATTTCTGACCGCAGCTGCCCGAGTATGGACAGCCTGAGCAGCCTTTTCCGCTTTTCCTGCTTTTTATAATATAAATTACAGCACAAACTACTGCGAAACCTATCAGCGCAAGCGCTGTCCAATCGGCAAACCCCATAAAAACTCCTTTGAAAAAACAGAAATATCGATATCATACTGTAAAGTATAATGATTTTACAGTGTGATTTTATACCAGTAAACCGCCAATGTTATAAACAGCGAACGAAACGACCCAAGCTACGCAGCACTGGAACAAACAAAGTGCAAATGCTGCCCAGCCGCTTCCGAGTTCACGCTTTGCAGCCGCAATTGCAGCAACGCATGGTGTGTAGAGAAGTGTAAAGGCCAAGAAGCTTACAGCTGTGAGCGGTGTGAATACCGTTCCGAGAACTTCGCTGAGGTTTGAAATGTTTGAACCCGTGAGAACGGCAAGCGTTGAAACCACCGATTCCTTTGCCGTGAAGCCTGAAATGAGGGCAGTGGAAACTCTCCAGTCGCCGAAGCCGAGCGGTTTGAGTATCGGTGCTATCAACATTCCTATCGCAGCGAGGATACTGTCCGAGCTGTCGGAAACAACATTGAATCTGAGGTCGAATGTCTGGAAAAACCATATTATAATAGTTGCAACGAAAATAACTGTAAATGCTTTCTGCAGGAAATCCTTTGCCTTTTCCCACATCAGCATTCCAACGCTTTTCGGTGACGGCAGACGGTAGTTCGGCAGCTCCATTACGAACGGAACAGGTTTTCCTCTGAAAAGCGTTTTGTTCATAATAAGTCCGCATAGGATCCCGACAATTATTCCGCCGACATAGAGCGATATCATCACAAGTGCCTTGTATTTCACAAAGAATGCCTGCGTGAAAACTGCGTAGATAGGCAGCTTTGCACTGCAGCTCATAAACGGGGTGAGGTATATCGTCATTTTGCGGTCACGTTCGGAGGAAAGCGTTCTTGTAGCCATTATCGCAGGAACGCTGCAGCCGAAGCCTATCAGCATCGGTACAAATGAACGTCCCGAAAGACCTATCTTTCGCAGAAGCTTATCCATAACGAACGCAACACGAGCCATATATCCGCTGTCCTCGAGCATCGAGAGGAAGAAGAACAGCACGACGATTATCGGCAGGAAGCTCAGAACGCTGCCGACACCCGAGAAAATGCCGTCGATTATAAGGCTGTGTACAACGGGATTAAGTCCGTAAGCTGTCAGAGCGGTGTCAACAATGCTTGTTGCTTTATCTATGCCAAGGCTCAGAAGATCGCTCAAAAATGAGCCGATAACATCGAACGTCAGCCAGAAGATGAGCAGCATAATGATGATGAAAACGGGGATAGCAAGGTATTTTCCCGTGAGAATTTTGTCTATTTTTACGCTTCGGGCGTGTTCCTTGCTTTCGTGACATTTTACGACCGTGTCTGCGCAGACTTTTTCGATAAAGGTGTAGCGCATATCGGCGAGAGCTGCATTTCGGTCAAGTCCCGTTTCGGATTCCATTTCGGAAACGCTGTGTTCTATCATATCACGCTCGTTTTCGTTTATGCGAAGCTTTTCGATTATGTAAGGATCCTGCTCGACAAGCTTGGTTGCGGCGAAACGTGGGGAGATGTCCGCAGCAGCGGCGTGGTCTTCGATAAGGTGCGTAACGGCGTGGATACAGCGGTGAACTGCGCCACTGCAAAAGTCTTTCTTTGTCGGGAGAAGCTTCTTTGCAGCTGTTTCGTAAACGGTCTGTATAAGCTCGTCAACGCCCTCGTTCTTAGCTGCGCTTATGGCAACAACGGGAATACCGAGATTTGCCGAAAGCTTTTCAACGTCGATAGTTCCGCCGTTGTTTCGCACTTCGTCCATCATATTCAGCGCAAGCACTGTCGGAATGTTCATTTCGAGCAGCTGGAGCGTGAGGTAAAGATTTCGCTCAATATTCGTTGCGTCAACGATGTTGATTATCGCATTCGGCTTTTGTTCAATTAGAAAATCACGGGTGACTATCTCTTCATTCGTATAAGGTCTGATCGAGTAAATACCGGGAAGGTCAACAACTTTACAGTCTTTGAGTCCGCGGACACTGCCCGATTTGCTGTCAACGGTAACGCCGGGGAAGTTTCCGACATGCTGATTTGAACCCGTGAGCTGGTTGAAGAGCGTGGTCTTGCCGCAGTTCTGGTTTCCCGCAAGTGCAAATATCATACCGATACCCCCTTATTGTTTGTTTCGGGGATAATATCGATAAGCTTTGCATCGTCAAGGCGTATCGTAAGCTCATATCCGCGCAGAAAAAGCTCGATCGGATCGCCCATAGGAGCAACCTTGCGTATCATTACCTTTGTTTTGGGGATAAGTCCCATATCAAGCAGACGGCAGCGCAGAGCGCCATCGCCTCTTACGGCTGTTATCACCGCAGTTTCGCCTGTTTCAAGTTCGTTAAGCGTCATAAAATTTCCTCTTTCATAAACATAAGTTAGTTGGCAATAACTTTTATAAGTAAGCCTATTATAACTTTTTTCTGCGGTTCTGTCAATCGATTATTATACAAAATCATCGTGCGATTTACTGTATTATCTAATCGAATTGACGTTGTTTATGAAAAAGTTAGTTTCAACGAACGCAGATACGTTGTTTTTTGACAATGATTACTTTATCATAAACATACGTCGCCGTCAAGTGGATTTTTGCAAAATTTTGTGTTGAAAAAATATATTCAATATGGTATAATGAAAATAATCTAACCGTGGAGGTATGCGAAAATGAAGCTGTCCGTTTTTTATCATCATATCTGCGAAGCTGCACATCAGAGCGGCAAAACTGTTCCCGAGATTCTTAAAATCGCTAAAAGCTTTGGGATAGACTATCTTGAATTCGATATCGCAGATCTGAAAAACGACGAAACAGCGGCACTTCTTGCCGATTCGGGCATGAAAATTTCGTCCGTATATGGATTTTATGATTTTGTGAATTCGGATGACCTCAGCGGAGCGATTTATCACTGCGGCAGAGCGTCGGAGCTTGGCTCGGAGAAAATTATGCTTATTCCGGGATTTTATTCGGCAAATGATAAGTACGTTATGAAAATTGAGCGTGAAAAAATGCTTGCGGCAATGAAAAATGTCTGCGAGTATGCACACGAAAAAGGTCTTACACCGACTATCGAGGATTTTGATGATTTTCTAAGTCCGATATCGACCTCGGAGAGAATGTTGGACTTCGTAAATGAGATACCATATTTAAAGGTAACTTTTGATACGGGTAATTTTATGTACAGCGCCGAATCGGAGAATTACGCTTTTGAACGTTTGAAGCCGTACATCGTACACGTTCACTGCAAGGACAGAAGTATGACACCCGATGAACGCTGCGAAATGAAATGTGCCGTTGACGGAACGGAAATGTATGCCTGCCCGACGGGTGACGGCTGTGTTGCTGTTGCGCATATTGTAAAAGAGCTTGCCAAGAGCGGCTATGACGGCATTTTTACGATAGAACATTTCGGTGCTTATGACCAGCTTTCGTTTATGAAAAAGTCGGCGGAAAATTTAAGAGGTATGCTTGAATGATAAGAGTAACTGTATGGAACGAGTATGTTCATGAACGTGAATATGAGGGTATAGCTAAAGTCTATCCAAAAGGAATACACGGCTGTATAGCTGATTTTCTTGACACTGACGAAGATATAACGGTTCGGTGTGCAACTCTTGATATGGAAAATCAGGGTATTTCCGAGGAAATGCTCGAAAATACCGATGTTCTGATATGGTGGGCGCACGCCCGTCACGAAGAGATAACCGATGAAAATGTTCGGTTGATGCAAGAGGCTGTCCTCGGTGGAATGGGGCTTATCGCGCTGCACTCGGCACACTGTTCAAAGATAATGAAAGCACTTATGGGAACAACGATGTCGCTGAACTGGCGCAATAACGACAGCGAAACACTGCAATGTGTCAAGACTTTACACCCGATAGCGAACGGAGTTCCTTCGGTGATAGATATCCCACACGAAGAAATGTACAGCGAGTGGTTCGATATCCCGAAGCCCGATGATATCGTGTTTGAGGGAACTTTCAGTAATGGAGAAAAATTCCGCAGCGGAGTTACTTTTACCCGAGGCTATGGAAAGATATTCTATTTTCAGCCGGGACATGAGGAATATCCGATATATTTTATGCCAGAGATACAAAGGATAATCACAAATGCCGTTCACTGGGTGTATTCTCCCGATGCGCCGAGAAAGCTTCCCGAATGTCACGAAATAAAGTGAGAATTTCTCGTCTGTAGAAATTTTTGAGAAAAAATTATTGAAAATTACGAAAAAACACTTGACAAATGACCTCCGGATGTGGTAGAATAAAACTACCTCTTGCAGAGGTCTATTTTTTGTGCCCGAAAATATGGGACATGACCTCTCGACAAAGTGTACAGAGCCGCTAAAGCTTTGTATCGGAAATTGCCACAGAGGGAGGCACAGGGACATAAGTTCCTGCGAAATCGAAACGTTCTCACAAAGAGGACATTTAATAGGAGGTGCCGATATGAGAGTAAAGGTAACATTAGCCTGCACAGAGTGCAAGCAGCGCAACTACAATACCAAGAAGAACAAGAAGAACGATCCGGACAGACTTGAAATGAATAAGTATTGTAAGTTCTGCAAGAAGCATACTCTTCACAAAGAAACCAAGTAAGGAAGAGGTGTGAAAATGGCTGATAGCAAAAAAAATCAAGCTAAATCGCCGTCAAAAAAATCCATCGTTGCTCAGGCAGAAGCCAAAGCCGACAAGATCGTGAAGGATAATGCCAAGGCAAAGGCTAAGGGTCAGAAAAAACAGAACCCTGTTGCCAAGTTCTTCAAGGATTTGAAAGGCGAGATCAAAAAGGTTGTATGGCCGAGCAAAAAGAAGGTCATCAACAATACTGCGGTCGTTCTTGTTGCAATGTGCGTCTGCGGTATAGTAATCTGGGGAATCGACAGCGGACTCGCCGCTTTGCTCAAGCTCAGTCTTGGCATATAAGCGTTTTTGCGAAAGGAAGATAGAAGAATGTCAGAAACAGCAAAATGGTATGTCATTCACACCTATTCCGGTTATGAGAATAAGGTAAAAGATACTATCGATAAAGTTGTCGAAAACCGTAATCTCCGTGACCTTATCCCAATGGTAAGCATTCCGACCGAACATGTTAAGGAGCTTACCGAAACAAATAAGGAGCGTGAGGTTGACAGAAAGATTTTCCCGGGATATGTTCTCGTGAAAATGGTTCTGAACGATGATTCTTGGTACGTTGTACGAAATGTACGAGGCGTGACGGGATTCGTCGGACCTGCGTCAAAGCCTGTTCCGCTTTCCGATAAGGAAGTTGCCGCACTCGGTGTTGATACTAACGAAACTATAGTTGAAGTTAATATCAAGGAGGGCGACAGAGTCAAGATCACTTCCGGTACAATGGAAGGCTTTGTCGGAGAAGTTAAGAATGTCAATACCGAAGATATGACTGTTGACGTATCGGTATCGATGTTCGGCAGAGAAACTCTTGCAACTCTTGAAATTTCAAAGGTTGTAAAAACTGACGAGTATTGATCTTGTCGGTAAAAAACATAAACTGTATGGGTCTTTTTTAGATCCTTCTATATTACGGAGGTGCATTCAATATGGCACAGAAAGTTGTTGGCTTAATTAAGCTTCAGATCGCTGCAGGTAAGGCTACTCCTGCTCCCCCTGTTGGTCCTGCTCTCGGTCAGCATGGTGTAAATATTATGGCATTCACAAAGGAATTCAACGAGAGAACTAAGAACGATATCGGCCTTATCATTCCTGTAGTTATCACAGTATATGCAGACCGTTCTTTCTCATTCATCACTAAGACTCCTCCCGCAGCCGTTCTTATCAAGAAGGCTATCGGTATCGAAAGCGGTTCCGGAGTTCCTAACAAGACCAAGGTTGGTAAGATCACTAAGGATCAGATCCGCAAGATCGCAGAAACAAAGATGCCTGACCTTAACGCTGCAACCATCGAAACTGCTATGAGCATGATCGCAGGTACTGCACGTTCCATGGGCGTAGAAGTTGTTGACTGATTGAAATTTTAACTGAATTTTCTTCGCAGCTATGGTGGGAGGAACATTCCGCTACACGTCCCGATCTGTTATGGGACAGCCCTTTTGATAAGGGCATTACCACTTAAAGGAGGATAAATTAATAATGAAACACGGTAAAAAATATAATGAAAGTGTAAAGCTTGTTGACAGCGCAAAGCTTTATGAAACAGCTGAAGCACTTGACCTTGCTTGCAAGACAGCAAAGGCTAAGTTCGATGAAACAATTGAGGTTCATATCCGTCTGGGCGTTGACTCCCGTCACGCTGACCAGCAGGTAAGAGGTGCAGTTGTACTTCCTAACGGCACAGGTAAGAAGGTAAGAGTTTGCGTATTCTGCAAGCCTGAAAAGGAAGAAGCAGCAAAGGCTGCAGGTGCTGATTATGTTGGCGCTGATGATCTCGCACAGAAGATCCTCAAGGAAAACTGGATGGATTTCGACGTTCTTATCGCTTCCCCTGATATGATGGGCGTTGTTGGTAAGCTCGGTAAGGTTCTCGGTCCCCGTGGACTTATGCCTAACCCCAAGGCAGGTACAGTTACTCCCGATGTTGCAAAGGCTGTAACAGAAGCTAAGGCTGGTAAGATCGAATACCGTCTTGACAAGACAAACATCATTCACTGCCCGATCGGTAAGGCTTCTTTCGGTCCTGAAAAGCTCGACAAGAACCTTAACACACTTCTTGAAGCAGTTGCAAAGGCTAAGCCTGCTGCTGCAAAGGGCACATACTTCAAGTCCTGCGTTGTTTCTTCAACAATGGGCGTTGGTATTGCTGTAAATACTGCTAAGTACGGTGTTTAATTTATAAGATATAACGATAAAGCTCCTGATCATTTCGGGAGCTTTATTTTTATAAAAAACAGCCTTGCATTTTTGTACAAAACGTAAATTTTTTTATACCCCTTGCAATTTTTTTAGAAATGTTGTATCATATAAATAATATAGTTGAAAACGTTTTCAAATCATTGAAAACTTGTGGAGGTAAAATATGGCAGATAAAATTTACGGCGTTCATCTGGGCGCAGCAAAGTACGCAGTTGATATCGGCGACGGTTCGGAAAGAGGGGAATATGTAAATCAGGATTATATAATCAATAAGCTCGGCAGACCCCACAGAGCTGTTTCGCTTATGTATTGCTATTATCCGCTCGATAAGGAATTCCCGGGAAGAATTTCCGAAGTCATGAAGGACGCAAATGTAACATTCCAGTGGGGCTATCCTTACGATGACTATTTCACATACAAGGGCGGGCTTGAGGGCGACAGAACGGGTGAGCCTTTCACATATATGCGTGATGTTCGCCGTCACGGTCAGGACGTAAACCTTACACTCACCGTTGATCCTAACGTTTCCGATGAACAGCTCATCGCTATCGCAAAGGATCTGCGTACATTCGGCAGAATGTTTCTCAGAATCAACCACGAAGCAACGGGCAACTGGTTCTCTTTCAACAAGAGAGCAACATACCAGCAGGTTGCTGACTTCTTCGTTCATTTTTCAAAGATCATTCACGAATATGCACCGAATGTTAAGACGGTAATGTGCATCGGCGGTATCGAACACCCCGAAAACGGCGAAGAAATGGAAATGGAAAAGGAGTTCGCTCAGTGCGTTCCCGAGGCTGACGTTTGGTCTGTTGATAAGTATATGGCTCTTCACTGGGGTTGGCCTTTCGACGTTGCAGAGCCGGGCGGAACATCTCACTCACGCAGCAAGGTCGAGAATACCTACAACCTCACAAAGCTCAGCTATGAAAGATTCAAGTATCTCAACGGCGGCGCAGGCAAGCCGATGACAATGGCTGAATTCAATGCTGACGGTGACGTTACAGGCCCTTACGATCAGGCAAAAATGGTTCGTGACTTCTGCGATATCCTCGAAAATGAGCAGCCCGACTGGTTCAGCGGCTTCACAATGTATCAGTTCCGTGACCGCGGCAGGCTCGGACTTGAGATACAAGACCCGAACAATGAAGATGTCGGCATTGAGCAGCCGCTTATGAAAACCTACAAAGAGATCATTAACAGCAAGCTTTTCAGCCCTGAAATGACACAGAATGATGAAGCACAGCTCCCCGTGACACTCCGTTGGGGCGGCTCGGAAGATGCTGACGGTATCGCAATTCCTGTACATTTCGACAGCGACCCTCACTTCTGCGAAGTTGTTTTTGATAAGGAAGACGATGGAAATTATATGCTCGAGATCAACGGAAAGTGGTTCTACAAGTCACCAAAGGCTCGCACTATCGATCTTATGCCTGCATTCTTTGAGAATCGTCTTGATGGTGCTGCTGATATGACTATCAAGCTTTTCGCACCTCCTGCAAGCGGCGAAAACGACAGCACTCAGGGCAGCGACTGGGATACAAACTACTACTACACGCTCAAAACTCTTCCAAAGGTTCGTGTTCTCTGCACACCTGTTGAAAAGTAATCTTAAAGGGTATCGAAGAAAATTCGGTACCCTTTTTGCATACTCTTTCGTTTTTCCGACTAAAATATAGGGGAGAACTGAAAGGCGGTGCGGAGTTGGAGCGAAAGTATAAAATTATGATATTCGGAGGAACACTTCTGCTCGCTGCGGCAGTAAACCCGGAGCTTGCATTTCGGCTTATCAGCGATGCATTTCAAGTGTTTCGTCCGATTATTATAGGAATGGCTGCAGCGTTCGTGATAAACCGACCCGTCTGCAAGATATATGAACTTTGCGGTAAGCTTTCGGACGAAATTTTGTCACGATCGGCAAAACGGCACTATACCGCTTTCAACAGTATTGCAAGGATAACCGCAAGCTCCCGAAGTGAAAAACACAAGGCTCGATGGGTGCTGTCGGTCACGCTCGGGTATATTCTGCTTGTTGCAATAGCTGCGGCGGCTGTCGGAATAATAATTCCGCAAATTCTGGACAGTGTTAAAATTCTCGTTTCAAACAGCGACATATATTTTGACAGGATAAAATATTTTTACAGCAGGCTTTCGGAAAATGACAAACTCGGAATAATTCCTGCTGTCGGTTCGATGATCGAAAAGGCAGGGGAGAAGCTTCCCGAGATAGCAGCTGATTTTTATGGAAAAACCGCTGGCTTTGTCGGATTTCTGACCGATTTTTTCATCGGGATAGTGATCTCGATCTATATTCTCATTGCAAAGGATAAGCTGCGGAGCATCGTGCGAAGAATTTCGCAAAAAATAATGTCCGAACAGCGCTACAGGCGTTATGCAAAGCTTTATTACACCGTTTATGAAGTTTTTTCACGCTTCGTCAGCGGTCAGATAACCGAGGCGGCTATTCTCGGCGGACTTTGCTATGTCGGAATGAAGCTGTTCAGGTTCGATTATGCACTTCTGATAAGCTTTATCATAGGCATAACCGCACTTATGCCTGTCGTTGGAGCGATAATAGGAACGATACCGTGTGCATTTCTGCTTTTCCTCGTAAAACCGATATCTGCAGTGTGGTTCGTGGTGTTCATAATCATTTTGCAGCAGCTTGAAAATAATCTTATCTACCCGAAAGTGGTAGGGAAAAGTATGGGACTTCCGCCACTGCCAGTGCTTATCGCAATTCTTATCGGCGCAAAGCTCGGCGGCTGTGTGGGAATACTTTTGGCAGTCCCGATAACCTCGGTGATTTACGGCATAATCAAGGAAAAGCTTGATGATAGTTAAAATAACCGCTGTTCAAATCTATTTTGAACAGCGGTTATTTTAAGCTTTATTCATCTTTTTTGTATAATTGACAATGTAGATTCCAAGGCACACAAGCACGAGTGCCGCAATGCTTTTCAGACCGAACGCTTCCGATTCTCCGAGCAGGAACGCCGAAAGAATAAATCCGAAAACGGGGTTCATAAATCCATAAACGGCAATTCTTGAAACGGGATAATATTTGAGCAGTGATGCCCAGAGCGAATATGCTATCGCCGAGAGTGATGCAAGATATATCAGCAGCAGTACAGATTTCAGGTCAAATCCGCTTATCCTGCCACCGAGCGCAAAGCCGAGTATTGACATTACTATTCCTCCGAGCAGGAATTGCCATGCGCTCATCATCATCGGATTTTCTTCGTTCGACCAGTGTTTCATCAGCACGGAAGAAAACGCATACGCCACGGTCGAGATAAGTATGAAGCCTTCGCCTTTGAGCGTAAGTCCACCTGCGAGGTCGCCTTTGCCGACATTGATTATAACAACTCCTGCGAAGCCAATAATGCTGCCGATGATCTTCGCTGCGGTGAATTTTTCCATTCGGAAGATAAGGCAGGAAACGATGAGCGCAACGAAAACATTCATCGCCTCGATTACCGATGCCTTTACGCCCGAGGTGTTGGAAAGTCCGATGTAGAAGAAAAGATACTGCAATATCGTCTGGAACATACTGAGTGAGAAGACTTTCGGCAGGCTTTTCATTGTCGGGCGGAGAAATTTTCCGCTTATAAGGCTTGTGATGATAATTGCGATAACCCCTGCGAGCGTGAAGCGAAGTCCTGCATAAAGTATCTCAGTCGGAATATCCTCGGACGAGATGTTGAGCCACGAAAATCCTATCTTTACAAGCGGAAATGCGCTGCCCCACAAAAGGCAGCAGAGCATCGCGGACGGCAGCACCATTTGAGGATTTTCAAGTATGCTTTTTTTAGTTTCCATTTATAAAGGGGTGACCTCCGTTACCATGGCTTTACTGCACCGACAATGTCATTGATGCTGTTGAGGTGGTTATCCTCCACATATTTTTCAAGACCGTCGATTATCTTTACAGCTGCAAGAGGATCATTGAAAAGAGCAGCGCCGACCTGAACAGTAGAAGCACCTGCCATCATCATTTCAACAGCGTCCTCCCAAGTGGAGATGCCGCCCATTCCGCATACTGGGATCTTAACAGCGTTTGCGACCTGCCATACCATTCTTACGGCAACGGGGAAAACAGCAGGACCCGAAAGTCCACCGACATTATTATGAAGAATAGGACGCTTTGTGTGGATATCTATTCTCATTCCGAGAAGCGTGTTGATAAGCGAAACTGCGTCTGCACCCTCGGCTTCGACAGCCTTTGCGATCTCTGCAATGTTCGTAACGTTAGGAGAAAGCTTTATCATTATCGGCTTCTTTGTTGCTGCACGAACTATCTTTGTTATCTGAGCCGCACCCTCGCAGCTTACGCCGAATGCCGCGCCGCCTGCCTTGACGTTCGGGCAGGAAATGTTTACTTCGATCATCGGAACATCGGTCCGGTCGAGTTTTTCAGCAACTTCACGGTAGCCGTCTGCTGTCGAGCCTGCCATATTTGCGATGATGACTGTATTTTTTCCCATAAGGTAGGGGAGTTCGTGTGCGATGAAATGGTCAACGCCGGGGTTCTGAAGTCCGACGCTGTTGAGCATACCCGATGGTGTTTCTGCGATCCTCGGTGGGAGATTGCCCGTGCGGAGTTTTTCGGTCGTGCCTTTTACGCTGATGCCGCCGAGCTTGGAAAGGTCGAAGAACTCTTCATATTCCTTGCCGTAGCCGAATGTTCCCGATGCAGGGATAACAGGGTTTTTGAAGTCAACTCCTGCGAAATTTACAGCTAATTTATTCATCGAAATTTACCTCCTCGCCGTCAAATACGGGGCCGTCCTTGCAGACGTGGGAATAAAATTCCTCGCCGTCACGGATAGTTCTGCAAACGCAGACAAGGCAAGCACCTATTCCGCAGCCCATTCTTTCTTCGAGCGAAACCTGCGTCTTTATGCCGTTTTCCCTTGCGATCTCAACAATTTTTTTGAGCATTACGGAAGGACCGCAGGCGTAGATAACATCAGGCTTTTCCTTCGCGATCTCTTCCTTGAGAGCGTCAGTAACGAAGCCTTTTCTTCCTGCCGAGCCGTCGTCGGTGCAGAGGATAGTCTGTGCTCCCGTCTTGGCAAAATCATTCTGAAGAATAACAGCGGAGGAGTTTCTGAAACCGCTTATCACCTTGGCATTTGCGCCGAAGTGTTCAGCAATTGGAACCATCGGAGGATTTCCTATGCCGCCGCCGATGATTACAGCCTTGTTATAGCCGTCAAGATTGAATCCGTTTCCGCCGAGCGGAGCAACAATGTCAATGAGGTCGCCCTCTGCAAGCTGTGAAAGCTCCTTTGTGCCCTTTCCTCTGACTTCAAAAACAATGCGGAGAGTTCCTTTTTCCTTGTCTATGCCGCAGATCGAAATAGGTCGGCGGAGCATAAATCCGTCAACCTTTATGTTAATGAACTGACCCGGCTGTGCAGCCTGAGCAGCATCGGGGCAGAGTATCGTCATATCGTAAATTTCTCTTGCAAGAGCTGTTTTGGATATGATAGGGTAGCAGCTTTGTGTGTATTTCATAATAACCTCCTTATATCTGATCGGAATGTGTACAAAAATCAAGCAAAATCCCGAACTAATGGATCTTACGCCGATTTTTTGTCTGCACATTCATTAGAGAGCAGTATTAATGCCTTTTTACTTTCGGTTCTATGCTTTTTGCGTAATATTCATCTGTGTCGGGGAGAATGAGATCGGTTGTCGAAAGATCGTCCATTGCGTTTTCCTTAACGCTGTCGTTTTGCTTCTTGTCGGTTTCAAGCTTGTTCTGTTCAAGCCATTTTTCCGCAGAATCAGCCGTCACCTGAATGTTCGGGATAATGCCGAGCTGTTCTTTTTCCGCTGTTATATCAAGCATTTCCATTCGCTTTTCTTCTGTCTCTATTTTCGGGGCAGTCTTTTGTTCGGGGTGTTCCGCGAGCCATTTTTCACGCATTTTTGCATAATGCGAACGCCGCAAATAGAATACTGCAAGGTTAAAAGTCGGAAAACCCTCCTGCGTCACAAGATAATCAAGCTCTTTCAGTCCGCGCACCGTAAAATCGTTTATCCAGAAGCCTGCAAGAGCATAAACCATGAGCATGACTGCCCAGAAACCGTTCATATCGTCAAAAAGACCGAAGCCTGCAAGGATACCGAGTATAAGATGCGCAGGATAGATCACAGCCATTACCTTCGGAGCAAATTTCAGATGGAATGTGTTTCCGAGGATCGAAAAGATTATCGTCAGCAGTGCGAGCGGAAATGTTATGAGCCAGCCGCTTGTGTTGTAAGCAACGCTTGAAATGTTTTTTCCCGTATCAACGATAACTTCATTTATCGTGTCGAGAAGATTTCCCGCAATTGAGTTGGAAATGACGGACGCAGACTTATAAAGAACCATAAGAAACGATAAATACATCATCGCAGCACTGCTGATAAGCTCATAGATAAGCGAAATTTTGAATCCCCGCAGTGCAATGCGCATACGCTCACCGTTTATGTCGAAGTTCTGATCCCTCAAAAAAGACGAGTTAAGCTTTTCGTCCCAGCTCATAATTTTTCCCCCTGAACTATGTCGGTATTTCTGTAATTTGAACTTATCCCAAACGAGCCTGTCCGTTTATGGGCAGGCTGCGTTTTTGATTATAATTCAGCGGATATATGCCAAACCTTCTTCCGCGGATACAAACTGACCCTTGCTGTGAACAAAGCGGAACGAAGTGTAGCGATGGCGCGGATCCGCCGCGGGGCGTTCCCCGCTTAAATCTTTGTGATATCGACCATTTCAATGTCGTCAATATCCTTGCCCATTGCAAGTATATCAGCAACAGCGTTTGCGGTGTCGATAGCTGTAAGGCAGCAGATAGAACGTTCGACCGTCTTACGGCGAATCTTTACGCTGTCGAGAGCAGGAAGTCTGCCCTTTGCGGAGGTCGAGATAACATAGTCGATCTTGCCGCTGTCGAGGAGATCCATAACGTTCGGACCTTCTTCGGAGGCTTTGCGGACAACGTTCGCTGCGATCATATTTCTGTTGAGTATCGAAGCAGTTCCGCTCGTTGCATAAAGCGTGAATCCAAGACGTTCGAATTTTTCGGCAACGTAGAGGATCTCCTGCTTGTCGGTATCACGGACTGTGATAAGAACACCGCCGCCCGTTTTCTTGGTGAGGTCATAGCCTGCACCGACAAGTCCCTTGTAAAGAGCGTCCTCAAAGTTGTGAGCGATACCAAGACATTCACCCGTGGACTTCATCTCAGGTCCGAGTGCAGTATCAACATCGTGGAGCTTTGCAAAGCTGAAAACAGGAACTTTGACAGCGATATATTCAGCCTCTCTGTAAAGACCGCTCTCATAGCCCTGCTGTTTGAGTGTCTCGCCGAGCATTATCTTTGTTGCGATATCGACCATAGGAACGCCCGTTACCTTTGAAATGTAAGGAACTGTTCTGGACGAACGAGGGTTTACTTCGATAACGTAAACTTCGTTGTTGTAAACAACATACTGAATATTTACAAGACCGATTACTTTAAGTTCAAATGCAAGCTTTCTTGTGTAGTCGATGATAGTTTCACGAATTTTCTTTGTGAGCGTCATTGCAGGGTAAACGGAGATAGAGTCGCCCGAGTGTATGCCTGCACGTTCGATATGCTCCATGATACCCGGGATAAGGTAGTCAGTACCGTCGCAGATAGCGTCAACTTCGACTTCCTTGCCCATCATATACTTATCGATAAGAACAGGGTTTTCAAGTCCGCCTCTTGTGATGATAGCCATATATTCGATGATATCCTGATCGGAGTGTGCGATTATCATATTCTGACCGCCGAGAACGTAGGAAGGACGCATAAGAACGGGGTAGCCGAGGCTTTCGGCAGCGGCAAGAGCTTCATCAACGTTCATTACAGTATGACCTGCGGGACGTGGGATTCCGCACTTATTGAGGAGTTCGTCAAAACGCTCTCTGTCCTCTGCAGCGTCGATGCTGTCAGCGGAAGTACCGAGAATATTTACGCCCATTTCGTCAAGATATTTTGTGAGCTTGATAGCAGTCTGACCGCCGAACTGAACAACTACGCCGTCAGGCTTTTCGGTTGCGATAAGTGAAGCGACATCTTCCTTTGTAAGAGGGTCGAAGTAAAGTCTGTCGCCCGTGTCAAAGTCGGTGGAAACTGTTTCAGGGTTGTTGTTGCAGATAACAGCTTCGTAACCCATTTCTTTGAGCGCCCATACGCAGTGAACGGAGCAGTAGTCGAATTCGATACCCTGACCGATTCTGATAGGACCCGAACCGAAAACGATGATCTTTTTCTTGTCGGTCTTCTTTCTGTCAAGGAACTGGAGTGCTTCGTTCTCCTCGTCATAGGTCGAGTAGAAGTAAGGTGTTTCAGCCTTGAATTCGCCTGCGCAGGTGTCAACCATTTTGTATACGAAGTCACGGTGCTTAGGGCATTTCTGACCGCTTATGCGCTCAATAGTGCTGTCGAGGTAGCCGTAACGCTTTGCAAGGTCATATTTATCATCGGTGAGTGCGCCGTCGGCAAGGTATTTTTCAAGCTCAACAAGGTTTTTGAGCTTGGAGATGAACCAGTTGTCGATCCTTGTGATCTCATGTATCTTATCAACGGAAATTCCACGCTTTAAAGCCTCAAATACAACGAATGAACGCTCATCGTCAACATTGTAAAGGAGCTTTTCTATCTCTTCTGTAGGAATATTTGCAAGCTTTTTGAGGTTCATGCTGTCCATGCCGAGTTCGATGGAACGTACAGCTTTCATCATAGCCTGCTCGAACGAAGTGCCGATAGCCATAACTTCGCCCGTTGCCATCATCTGTGTGCCGAGTGTTCTCTTTGCGTAAACGAACTTGTCGAAAGGCCACTTCGGGAACTTTACAACAACGTAGTCGAGCGCAGGCTCAAAGCAAGCGTAGGTCTTGCCCGTTACGGCATTGATGATCTCGTCAAGAGTGTAGCCGATAGCGATCTTCGTTGCAACCTTTGCGATAGGATAACCTGTTGCCTTGGAAGCGAGTGCGGAAGAACGCGAAACTCTTGGGTTTACTTCGATAACAGCATATTCAAATGAGGTCGGGTGAAGTGCGAACTGGCAGTTGCAGCCGCCCTCTACCTTAAGTTCGGAAATAATGTTGATAGCCGCTGTACGGAGCATCTGATATTCCTTATCGGTGAGCGTTACAGCAGGTGCGATAACGATAGAGTCGCCCGTGTGAATGCCTACAGGGTCGAAGTTTTCCATCGAGCAGACCGTGATAACATTGTCCTTGCGGTCACGGATAACTTCAAACTCGATCTCTTTCCAACCCGAGATACATTTTTCAACAAGTATCTGGTGGATAGGGGAAAGGCGAAGTCCGTTCGTTGCAATATCACGAAGCTCTTCTTCATTGTTTGCGATACCGCCGCCCGTGCCGCCGAGTGTGAATGCAGGACGGATAATTACGGGGTAGCCGATAACATTGTTCGTGAAATCAACAGCGTCTTCAAGCTCTTCAACGACCTTGGACGGGATACAAGGCTCGCCGATCTTTTCCATAGTGTCCTTGAATGCCTGTCTGTCCTCAGCCTTGTGAATGGTTTCCGGGTTAGCACCGAGGAGCTTTACACCGTGGGATTCGAGGAAGCCTTCCTCTGCAAGCTGCATGGAAAGCGTAAGACCCGTCTGTCCGCCGAGTGTGGAAAGAACGCTGTCAGGCTTTTCGATCTCAATGATCTTCTTTACAACATCAAGTGTGAGAGGTTCAATATAAACCTTGTCAGCCATTGCCTTATCGGTCATAATCGTAGCAGGGTTGGAGTTGATAAGTACAACCTCAAGACCCTCCTGCTTAAGAGCACGGCAAGCCTGTGTGCCTGCATAGTCAAATTCGGCAGCCTGACCGATAACGATAGGACCAGAACCGATAACGAGGACCTTTTTTATATCATTACGAAGCGGCATTTTACTTGTCCTCCTTGTTTTTCTTAATTAGATCAATGAATTTATCGAAAAGATAAGCGGTGTCGAGAGGACCGCCGCAAGCTTCGGGGTGGAACTGTACCGTGAAGCAGGGGAATGCTGTGTAGCGAACACCCTCGCAGGTCTTGTCGTTTGCATTTATGTGTGAGACCTTGCCGACCTCGGACGGAACGCTGTCGCTTATTACAGCGTAGCCATGGTTCTGGGAGGTAACGAACGTCTTGTCCATGTCAAGGTCGATAACAGGCTGATTTGCACCTCTGTGACCGTATTTGAGCTTTTCGGTCTTAGCGCCGTTCGCAAGAGCCATAAGCTGGTGTCCAAGACAGATTCCGAAGATTGGGATGTTCGCAGTTGTGAGTTTTTTGAGCTCTGCGATAACTTCAACATTTTCGGCAGGATCTCCCGGGCCGTTGGAAAGCATTATTCCGTCAGGCTTCATTGCGATAACTTCTTCCGCAGTTGTCGAAGCAGGAACTACTGTAACATTGCAGCCTCGGTTGATAAGCTCACGGCGGATATTTCTCTTGTAGCCGAAATCATAAAGCACAACATTGTAAGTCGGGTTCTCAGCAGGATATTCTTTCTTGTTGGGGATAGTCACCGACTTTACAGCGTTAACGATCTTGAATTCAGCGATCTTTTTGAGGAACTCGTCTTTCTTTTCGTAAACATTTTCCGTTGTGATAACGCCGTTCATAACGCCGTGTTCACGGATAATTCTTGTAAGGCATCTTGTGTCGATAGAGTGTATGCCGATGATGTTGTTCTTAACGAGAAATTCGTCAATTCTGCCCGTCATTCTGAAGTTGGACGGGGAGTTGCACCATTCTCTTACAATGTAGCCGTTGACGTAGGACTTTTCGGATTCTCCGTCCTCCTCGTTCACACCGTAGTTTCCGATGAGCGGAAATGTCTGTGTAACGATCTGACCGAAGTAGCTCGGATCTGTGAGAGTTTCCTGATAAGCGGTCATGCTTGTTGTAAAAACTATCTCTCCGAAAGAAGTTCCCTTTGCTCCGAAAGAGCAGCCCTCAAAGATCTTTCCGTTTTCAAGCATAATGTACGCTTTATCGCCTGTGTTGAATAAAGACATTATTTTTCCTCCCGATTTATAATGTATTAACGGAATATCCTGACTTGATAAAGTCAGTAGTACCTTATTTTATTTTTTAAGCGCAGTAACGAATGAGGTGATGTCCTCTCTCATACGGATACATTCTCTTCTTGCAGCCTTGGCGAAGTCCTTTTCATCGCAGCCCTCTTTCTTGTAAGCAGTCATAACAGCTCTTGAAGAGTTTACGATAGCGCCGAGACCCTTTTCATCGAAAGCCTTTGCAACGCCCTCTGCACCGCCGCCCTGAGCGCCGTATCCGGGAACGAGGAAGAATGTGTGTGGGAGCTTTGCTCTCATTTCTGCAAGCTGTTCGGGATATGTTGCGCCGACAACTGCACCAACAGCGGAGTAGCCGTACTTGCCGATTGTGTCCTTGCCCCATTCTTCACACATTTCGCCCATTGTGTTGTAAATGGTCTTGCCGTCGTCAAGGATTCTGTCCTGAAGCTCGCCCGAGGACTTGTTGGAGGTCTTGACAAGAACAAAGATACCCTTGTCATTTTCTGCGCAAACCTTTGTGAGGGGCGCAATGCCGTCCGTTCCGAGATAACCGTTTACCGTGAGCGCATCAGCACCGAAGCCCTCAAACTTTACTCCGTCAACTTCTGTGCTGCCGAGGTAAGCGTTCGTGTAAGCTTCCATTGTTGCGCCGATATCGTTTCTCTTGCCGTCGACCATGACAAACATACCTTTGCTCTGTGCGTATTCAATTGTCTTGTAAAGCGTTTTAACGCCCTGCCAGCCGTACATTTCGTAGTAAGCTGCCTGCGGCTTGATTGCAGGAACGATGTCGTAGATTTCATCGATGATAGCCTTGTTGAATTCAAGGATAGCCTTTGCCGCACCCTTAAGGTCAGCACCCTTTTCCTCGAATGCCTTTTTCTTGATGAATTCGGGAACATAATCAAGCTTAGGGTCAAGTCCTACAACTGTAGGGTTGCCCGTTTCGATTATCTTTGCAATAAGTCTGTCAAATGACATTTTCAACACTCCTTTTTATCTTTCAAAGCGGATAATTCCGTCTGTTATCGTCATAAGGTTCTGACCCTTGAACTTTTCACCCTTGAAAACCGTGTTGTGCGATTTTGAGTGAAGCTTTTCGGGTTCAACTACCCATTCTTTTTCAGTATCAACGAGGATAAGGTCAGCCTTTGCGCCCTTTTCGACTTTTATAACGGGCAGACCGAGCAGCTCTCTTGGCTTTTCAGCCATCATTTCGGATATTCTGCTTAGTGAAAGCTTTCCTGTGTGATAGAAATGCGTGAGCATAGCCGCAAGCGAGGTTTCAAGTCCGACAACTCCGTTCGGAGCTTTGCAGAAGTCAGCCTTTTCTTCAGCTGCGTGAGGCGCGTGGTCGGTAACGATGCAGTCGATAGTTCCGTCAAGCACAGCTTTCTCAACAGCCGCACGGTCTGCTTCGGTGCGAAGCGGCGGATTCATTCTGTAATCAGCATCGAGCGAGCGGATCTTTTCGTCCGTGTACATAAAGTAGTGCGGACAGGTCTCACAAGTTACCTTAACGCCTCTTGCCTTTGCCTCTCTGATAAAGTCGAGACTTCCGACCGTTGAAACGTGGCAAATGTGGATTCTCGCATCTGCGCTCATCGCAACAGCGATCTCACGGGCAGTGATGCTGTCCTCGGAAGCACGGTTCATTCCCTTTAAGCCAAGCTCTGCGGAAACTTCGCCGTCATTCACGATGCCGCCGTTGATAATGTTAAGGTCTTCGCAGTGCGAAGCAATGAGAATTCCGTTTTTATTCGATTCAAGCATAGCCTGACGAAGAAGCTCCGCATTTTCAACGGGACGACCGTCATCGGAGATTATTCTTACCCCGATAGAGGAGTGGTCATAAAGCTCTTTTCCGAGCATACCCTTTGTAACGCAGCCTGCGGGATAAACCGAAACGCCCGTAGGTTCAGCCTTGCTCACGATGTAATCGACAGTTTCCCTGCTGTCGATAGGAGGTTTCGTGTTCGGCATACAAACAACGCCCGAAACACCGCCTGCAAGTGCGGCCGCACAACCCGTCAGAACATCTTCCTTGTGAGTGAATCCCGGGTCACGGAAGTGAACGTGCATATCGAAAAGCGACGGCATAACAACAAGCTTTCCGTTTCCCTCAATAACTCTGTCAGCGGCTTCGGAAACTTTTCCGACCTCCGCAATAACACCGTCCTTAACGAGAACATCACCGATCGTATCAGTTCCTGCATCAACAATTCTTACATTTTTAAATAGTATGCTCCGGTTCAAGCGCTTTCCTCCTTTAAACTTCTCCAAAAATAACTACTTTTCCGTCTTTGCCGTCAAAGATCACCTTGACCGATTCATCACGGGAGGTCGGAACGTTTTTGCCGACATAATCGGGACGTATCGGCAGCTCTCTGTGTCCTCTGTCAACGAGAACGGCAAGCTGTATCGACTGCGGACGGCCTCTTTTTATAAGTGCGTCTATCGCAGCACGGGCGCTTCGTCCCGTAAAGATAACATCATCAACAAGGATTATCTTCTTGCCCGTTACGTCAAAATCGATAACTGTCTTATCACAGTCGGGAGCATGGCGTTCATCATCACGGCAGGAAGTGATGTCGAGTGCGCCGACCTTTACGGCTGTTCCCTCAAGTTCGTTTATCTTTGCAGCAATTTTTGAAGCGATGTTCAGACCGCCCGACATTATCGCAATAATGCAAATATCCTCCGAACCCTTGTTGCGCTCCAATATTTCATAGGAAATACGCGAAAGCGCACGAATTATAGATGAGCCGTCAAGAATGACTGCTTTTTCCTGTCTTTCCTTGTCCATCTTCTGCACCTCGCATAAAAAAATACCTGTCTGAAAATTCAGGCAGGTAGTGATAAACTCTGTTTTACACGGAAAAGCTTGCAGTTATAGCGTAATTACACTTGTTCCGTTTCAATATTAAGCTTATGACCGACTTGCCTTGTCAATCTCTCCGGATTGCCCTTAAAGGTAACGGTTTTAACTAATAAAAATTATATCACGGAACAGCGCAAAAGTCAACATACATTTCTCTGTTTTACATTTTGTTTATATTTTACTGTAAAGTATAAAAAATAATGGTAAAAACGACAATTAATCGTATTTTCTGAACTCAACGGTTGACAGAATATATTCAATTTCATCTGCATATTTGTCATACCAATCATTTGCATTGTTTAAAACCGCGCAGCCTTCATAATCGCCTTTCAAAAAAATATGATCCCATTGCTCCGAACAGAGATAAGTTCCCTCTGTTGCCGGATAGCCGTTAAACTCAGTCTCAATTTCGGAAAGCGCAGAATTGCTTACTTCAATGCCGCCTTTTGTGTATTCAAGTATGATACTTCCGTCTGCTTCGGTATTGGGTTTAAGACAAACGGAGATACTGCTTGTGGGGTCATCGTCTGTCTGTATGGTTTCACAGCTCCAGTCATACGGCAGTTCAAAATCAACTCCGAAAGACGGTGTACACTGCGGTCTGACAGACCAAGCTTCATATTTCATTATGGAATCATGAGGTTCGCTTGTTTCAAATTTTCTGAATTCAACAGTGGACAGAATATATTCAATTTCATCTGCATATTCATCATACCATTCATTCGCATTGTTCAGAACCGCACAGCCCTCAAATTCATCGTTCAGCAAGATGAAATCCCACTTGTCCGAGCCGTCATAAGCCCCTTTTACAGCCGAGTAGCCGTTGAAGTCAATGTTTTCTTGGTGAAGTCCCGTGCCGCAAAAGCCGATGCCGCCTTTTGTGTATTCAAGTATTATACGTCCATCTGCTTCGGTATTGGGTTTAAGATAGACGGATATACAGCTTGTGGGTTCATCATCTGTCTGTACGGTTTCATAGCTCCAATCATACGGAAGTTCAAAATCAACTCCGAAAGACGGCGTACACTGCGGTCTGACCGAACAAGCTTCGTATTGCATTTCATCATCGACCTCACTTATTTCCGCTGTCGATTCTTCCGTGTCGGCAAGTGTTATAGGATTCCCGTCAGCATCCCAATATTCCGCTCCGTCATAATCGCTCGGTACAGACACGCTTGTATCGGGAGTCTGTATTTCCGTTTTGCTTTCATTGGAAATCTTTCCGCAGGCAGTGAGTAAAGATACAGCCGCCAATAATGCTATGATACTTTTAATCTTCATTTATTTGCCCTCCTTGAATTATGCTTTCTGTTATATAAACAATCCAAGGCAGGATAATTTTTCATTTTATATCAAAATAGGCGTTATTTACAAATTTGCAGGAGAAATTTTGTAAGAAAAAGCACTCTATAAACCTTTTGATAGATTTATAGAGTGCAATAGGTTTAAAGCGCACCGAGGATTTCCTTTGCTTCCTTTACTTCATCGGAAGTAGGTGTTGGAACACCCTCAAGTCCGTACTTTATGCCAAGGTTTTCCCATTTGAAAACGCCGAGCGTATGATAGGGGAGAACTTCAACACGGTCAACGGTTTTCAGCGTGTCGATGAAAGCTCTTGTCTTTTCGAGGTCAGCCTTATCGTTGGTAACTGTCGGAACAAGAACATATCTTATCCACATATGCTTGCCCTCGTCGGAGAGAAACTTTGCGAAGTCGAGTATGCTTTCGTTTGAGCAGCCCGTGAGTTCCTTATGCTTATCATTGTCGATCTCTTTTATATCAAGGAGAAAAAGGTCGGTGTACTTGATAAGCTCCTTGAACTTTGAAAACTGTGGTTCGGAACGAGTGAACGGCTGTCCCGAGGTGTCAAGACAGGTGTTCACACCGTGTTCCTTTGCAATTTTGAAAAGCTCGGTGACGAAATCTATCTGTAGAAGTGCTTCGCCGCCGCTTACGGTGATACCGCCGCCGCTTTTCCAGTAAGGCTTGTAGCGTGCAGCCTTTTCATAAGCCTCCTGCGGTGTGAATTCGCCCAAAAGTGCGGACGAACCCCAAGTATCGGGATTATGGCAATACTTGCAGCGCATAGGGCAGCCCTTTAAGAAGAAAATATATCTTACTCCGGGACCGTCAGCCGAACCGAAGCTTTCAATTGAATGTACCTTACCTTTTATTTCGTTCATCTTTTTCACTTCCTTTTTAGAAAAAATGGCAGGCAAATTTCTTCGCCTGCCACTATATTATTTACAAACTTACGCCGATAATTTATCTGGTAGCGTGGAATGTTCTGGAGATAACGTCATCCTGCTGTTCAGGTGTGAGGTCTACAAAACGTACAGCGTAGCCGGATACACGGATCGTGAAGTTAGCGTATTCAGGGTTCTTAGGATCAGCCTTGATCTTTTCGAGGATCTCTCTGCCAAATACGTTTACGTTGAGGTGGTGAGCGCCCTGATCAAAGTAACCGTCCATAACAGCAACGAGGTTGTCGATTCTTTCAGGCTTGTTGTTGCCAAGAGCCTCAGGGTTCATGGACTGAGTATTGGAAATACCGTCGAGAGCCCAAACGTATGGGATCTTAGCTGTGGAGTTAAGAGATGCAACAAGACCGTTCTGCTCTGCGCCGTAAGATGGGTTAGCACCCGGAGCAAACGGAGCACCTGCCTTACGTCCGTCAGGAAGAGCGCCTGTAGCCTTACCGTAAACAACGTTCGATGTGATAGTAAGGATAGATGTTGTAGGCTCGGAATTTCTGTATGTGTGTCTCTTCTTGATCATGTCAAGGAATGTCTTGAGGAGCCATACGCCGATCTCGTCAGCTCTGTCGTCGTCGTTGCCGTATCTTGGGAAGTCGCCTTCGATCTGGTAATCAAGAGCAACGTCCTTAGCTACGCCGATAACTTCACCCTTCTTGTTCTTGATATCAACATCGCCGCGGACAACCTTTACCTTAGCGTACTTGATAGCGGAGAGGGAGTCGATAACGTGTGAGAAACCTGCGATACCTGTTGCAAATGTACGTCTTACGTCTGTATCGATAAGAGCCATTTCAGCAGCTTCGTAGTAGTACTTATCGTGCATATAGTGGATAAGGTTAAGTGTATTTACATAGAGGCCGGCGAGCCAGTCAAGCATAACTGTGTACTTCTTGATAACTTCGTTGTAATCGAGGTATTCGGAAGTGATGCCCTTGTAAGCAGGTCCGATCTGTGTGCCGAGCTTTTCATCAACACCGCCGTTGATAGCGTAGAGAAGAGCCTTGGCAAGGTTTGCACGGGCACCGAAGAACTGGATCTCCTTACCTGTCTGTGTAGCGGATACGCAGCAGCAGATGGAGTAGTCATCGCCCCATACAGGCTTCATAACATCATCGTTCTCGTACTGGATCGAGCTTGTGTCGATAGAGATCTTAGCAGCGTACTTCTTGAATGTTGCAGGGAGAGCGGAAGAATAAAGAACTGTGAGGTTTGGCTCAGGGGAAGGTCCCATGTTTTCAAGAGTATGGAGGAAACGGAAGTCGTTCTTTGTTACCATAGAACGTCCGTCGCAGCCGATACCGCCGACTTCAAGTGTAGCCCATACAGGGTCACCGGAGAAGAGCTCGTTGTAGGATGGGATTCTTGCGAACTTGACCATTCTGAACTTCATGACCATGTGGTCGATGAGTTCCTGAGCTTCGGATTCTGTGAGGATACCAGCCTTGATATCTCTTTCGATGTAAATATCGAGGAATGTGGAAACACGACCAACGGACATTGCAGCACCGTTCTGTGTCTTGATAGCAGCGAGGTAGCCGAAGTAGAGCCACTGAACAGCTTCTCTTGCGTTCTTGGCAGGCTGAGAAATGTCGTAGCCGTAAACAGCAGCCATTTCCTTCATGCCCTTGAGAGCCTTGATCTGGTCTGTGATCTCTTCACGAAGACGGATAACATCATCAGTCATTGTGCCGTCGCCTGTGTTAGCCTTGTCAGCTTCCTTTTCCTTGATGAGGAAGTCAATACCGTAAAGAGCAACTCTTCTGTAGTCGCCTACGATACGTCCACGGCCGTATGTATCGGGGAGACCTGTGATGATGTGGCTGTTTCTTGCAGCTCTGATCTCAGGTGTGTAAGCATCGAAAACGCCCTGGTTATGTGTTTTGTGATATTCGTTGAAGATCTGATCGTACTTAGGGTTGATCTTGTAGCCGTAGCTTTCAGCAGCCTGCTCTGCCATCTTGATACCGCCGTAAGGCATGAATGCTCTCTTGAGAGGCTTGTCTGTCTGAAGACCGACTACCTTTTCGAGATCCTTCATGGATTCGTCGATGTATCCCGGACCGTAAGCTGTAAGACCTGTTACAACTTCTGTTTCGCAGTCGAGAACGCCGCCCTTGTTACGCTGTTCGATCATAAGTTCCTGGAGCTTGCCCCAAAGCTTGTTTGTAGCTTCTGTAGGACCTGCAAGGAAAGATTCGTCACCGTCATAAGGTGTGTAGTTCTTCTGAATGAAGTCTCTGACATCGATCTGCTCTTTCCAAAGTCTGCCTTCGAAGCCGTTCCACTGATCAAAATTAACCATGTGTTTTTTCCTCCTGTTATTTAAATTCGTCGGTCAAAAACCGTATGTTGGCTACTGATTTTTGCCGATTCTTTTTGTTTACAAATATATTATAACACATTTTTTATAAATTTCAACTGTTTTTTGATATATAATACATATAAATTTATATATATCACTTTAAGAAAGCGTCATTTCCACTCAGAAACGACAAAAATCGACTTTGGAAATATACATAAACGGTATAATTATATTAAATATAGTATATGTGTAAAGCTTTGTTTTAACGGTTTACACGAAAACGTATAAGCCAAAAAGTTTTTACAAAAAAGCCTATTTATCTGCAATAAATGAGATATTGACTATGATAAAATCATATCGTTTTCAAAATCAATGACAAAATCAACATAGGTGATCGTTTATGAAAGATTTAACTCAGGGAAAGATAGGAAAGCTCATAATCACGTTTGCGATACCGCTTGCGATAGGAAATATATTTCAGCTTCTGTACAGCTTCGCAGATGTTTTCATAGTCGGCAACACGCTTGGAAACAATGCGCTTGCGGCTGTCGGCTCGACCTCGACGCTCAACGACTTAATAGTCGGATTCCTGCTCGGACTGACGAACGGCTTTGCGGTAGTGACGGCTCAGAGCTTCGGCGCAAAGGACGAAAAAAAGCTCCGCAGTGCAGTCGCACACACACTTATGCTCGGCGTGGCTGTTTCGATAGCGCTTACTGTATTGAGCGTTGTTTTTCTTCCTCAGATATTCTCCGCACTCAATATCCCGTCCGAGCATTATGAAAATGCCTATGCTTATGCAAGGATAATTCTTCTCGGTATGACGGCTTCAATGGCGTACAACGTCTGCGCAAGCGTTCTGAGAGCTGTTGGCGACACGATAACTCCGCTAATTTTTCTTATAATCTCGTCCGTGCTGAATGTTGCGCTCGACTATATCTTCATCGCAAAGGTGAATATGGGCGTTGAGGGCGCGGCTTATGCAACAATAATCTCGCAGATAGTTTCCGCCGTGCTTTGCTTCGTATATATGTTCAAAAAATACAAGATGCTCCGTGTAAAGGCAGAGGACTTTGCACTCTCGGCGGATATGGTGAAAGACCTTATGGGCAGCGGACTTTCAATGGGATTTATGAACAGCTTCGTTGCGTTCGGTACAGTTGCACTCCAGAGTTCCATCAATACATTCGGCACGAATATCATCGTTGCGCATACTGCCGCCCGAAAACTGACAAGCTTCTTTATGATGCCGTTCGCCGTTTTCGGTATGACAATGGCGGCTTACTGTGCGCAGAATTACGGTGCGGAAAAATACGGAAGAATACGCAGGGGAGTGTTCCTTTCGGTGCTCTATTCGTGGATATGGTGCGCACTTCTTATCGTGTTCATATACAGCTTTGCACCTCCGCTTCTCCGATTCATCACATCGACAGACGTTCCCGAAATCATCGATACGGCAACACTTTATCTGCGTGTGAACTGCATACTTTACTGCGTGACAGCTGTAATTTCGATATTCCGAAATGCCCTGCAGGGACTTGGCGTACACAAAACGCCTATCGTATCGAGCGCTATTGAGCTTCTCGGCAAGGTGGGGATCGTTATTCTTCTCGCACCGAGAATAGGATATATGGGAATAATCCTTTCCGAACCTATCGTGTGGGTCCTTATGGTCATTCCGCTCATAATCAGGCTTATGAAACACCCTGCAATGAAAAAACGTGCTGTCGAGGAATGATTTTTCTGCTTTGTTTACAGAAAAATCGGAATTTAGCATAAAAATAAAATTTCAGCATAAAATGACTTGACAAGCATCGGTGAATATTGTAAAATAGTCAAAGGCAGTTTAAAAAGTTAACTGTCTTTGACTTGATCTTCATAGGGGAGTAGTCAGCGCAGAAAAATGCATCCGGGAGGCTGCAGGCTGCGTGTTCGGATCGACATACCGGCGTAAATGCCCGGTTCGGACGGGGAATTTTTCCTTGACAAGACTTATGTATAGCGTTTGTTTGCTGTATATGAGTGCCCTTTTTATCGGCTTATGTACCGCATGCGGACATAAGTTTTTTGTTTTTAATAGGAGTATTGTTATGGGTTTTGTTGAGCTGTTTCTTATTGGCGTGGGGCTTTCTATGGACGCATTCGCAGTTTCGGTATGCAAGGGACTGAATATGCGGGGAAAGGTCAATTTCAAACACGCAGGCATCATCGCATTGTTCTTCGGCGGATTTCAGGCAATTATGCCGCTGATCGGTTATTTTCTCGGTATAGGTTTTGAAAAGTACATCACAAGGATAGACCACTGGATAGCGTTTCTTCTCCTTGGTTTCATCGGCGGAAAAATGGTCGTTGAGGCTATAAAGGAATGGAATGAGGCCGATAAGCAGGAGGAAGACAGGCTTGACATAAAAGAGCTGTTTATTCTTGCGGTCGCAACGAGCATTGATGCGCTCGCCGTCGGAATAACTTTCGCATTTCTCAATGTAAATATCTGGTCGGCTATCTCGATAATCGGCGCAACAACATTCGTGCTTTCGATAATCGGCGTAGTTATCGGAAACAAATTCGGCAGCAAATACAAAAGCAAAGCCGAGCTTGTCGGAGGAATAATTCTTGTACTTATGGGCGTAAAGATTCTCCTCGAACATCTCGGCATTATCAATTTCTAAAATTCTTTGTTTGAGCTTTTTTACCATAGTGATATGAGGTGTTGATTCATCAAGAAAAGGCTCACCCTCTGCAATGTAGCCGTTCTTTTCGTAGAACGGCTGCGCTTGTATTTGAGCGTGGAGAATTATCTTTGATGCGCCGCGCTTTGCGGCTTCGCTTTCGAGAAATGCAAGCATTTTGCTGCCCGTTCCGCCCTTGCGGAAATCATTCAGCACAGCAAGCCTGCCGAGATAGTATGCGCCGTTTTCTTCCGCCGGGAAAATTCTTCCCGTTGCGGCAGGAGAACCGTTTATGAAACCGACAGCGTGAACGGCTGTATTGTCAATAGTATCGAATTCGTCCTTAAAGCCCTGCTCCTCGACAAAAACCGTCTGACGGATAAAATGCGCCTCTTCGGGAAGCTTTTCATAAGCTTTTATTATCATAGCAAAATACCTCTTTTGGAAAGGAATATAAAAATGAACGTTATTCTTGCATCTGCATCACCGAGAAGAAAAGAACTTCTTGCGAGCGTTTTTGACAAATTTGAATGTATCCCGTCCGATGTGGACGAAACCCTGCCCGAGGAGATACCTGCCGAGCAGAGCGCGGAATTTCTCGCCGTGAAAAAGGCTGCGCATATCGCAAAGGAACATGCCGATTCGCTTGTTATCGGCTGTGATACGATAGTTGTTTTCAACGGCAAAGTCTACGGAAAGCCGCACGATGAAGCCGATGCAAAGCGTATGCTCACCGAGCTTTCGGGCAAAACTCATAAGGTCATAACTGGCGTATGTCTTTTTTATAAGGGAAGAAGCCTAAGCTTTTCCGAAACGACCGAGGTGGAGTTCTATCCGCTTTCCGATGAAGAGATAGAAAGCTACATTCGGACAGGTTCGCCGATGGATAAGGCAGGCGCTTACGGTATTCAGGATAAAGGCTTTCTGCCGGCAAAACAGATACACGGCGACTATTTCAATGTTGTCGGTCTGCCTACTGCACGTCTGAAGCGTGAGGCGGAAAGGTTTCTTCGTCTGTTTTATACTAAACACCAATAAAAACTATACAAAAAATCGAGCATAATCTTGCATATATGGATTATGCGACGATTTTTTGTCTATAGTTTTATTGGTGTTTAGTATTAATGACCGTTCGGTAAAGATAGCTTCGCCCCTGCTTACCGATGCGTTCGGTAACTCCGAGTGCAGTGAGGATATTCAGTACAAGCTGTGCAACTGACGTATGCACCAGTGCTTTTTCTGCAAAATCGTGCGAGGTATATTCGCTTTCAAGTCCGTTCGGCACGAAGTAAAGCCAGTCGGAAAGCTTGTCAAAATGCAGCTCATCACAAAGCGCAACAGGAATTCTGTCATAGCGTGTGCTGCCCCTGCGCCGACCTCGTTTCAGACCTGTGGTTTCGGGCGGCTGACGGTATTCTTCTACATCGAGCATCACAATGCGGAAATGCAGCCGTTCGTTCGGCAGAAACGGTTTGATTTTGTAAAGCTCGGGGAAAATATCGTAGGGCGAACCCTTTTTGGGGGATTTGCGCTTTCTGCCGAGTCTGCCCGTTTCGGGGTCTATCGGTATCAGCCATTTGTTGAGCGGTATCGGATAAACAACGGTCACATCACTGACTTCAAGAAATGCGGCAAGCTTTTTCCGCAGTCTGTCAAAGCCTGCGGTCTGTATCTCTATGATGCCGTTTTCGCCGACGATATCGGCTACGAAACCGCCGACCTTTTGCTCGTGGCTGTCCTCGAACGGCTCAAAGTAATTTTTCAAAACGGAATGAACGGTCTTTTCGCCGTAAGTTCCTATTCCTGCTCTTTTGTGTTCGCCGTCAAGAACCTTTGAAAGAGCGTAAAAATATTTTTCTCTGTCCAAAATATCACCAAAATTAAAGGAAGTTGTTTTATGGAAAAATCAGTTAAAGATTCGTATGCGGAGCAGGTCCAGATCCTCACACAAAAGGATATGAACGGCTACAACCGTCTTTTCGGCGGAAGATTAATGGAATGGATAGATATTGTTGCGTCCGTCGTTGCACGCCGCCATTCGGGAAGAAATGTCACGACCGCTGTTGTTGATACGCTCACATTCAGAGCGCCTGCGCACCTCAACGATACCGTTATCCTCTGCGGAAGAATAACCTACGTCGGCAGAACTTCAATGGAGGTCTGCGTTGAAACATACGTTGAGCACCTTGATTCAAGCAGAACGCTCATCAACACTGCTTATGTTATAATCATCGCAATTGATGAGAATGAAAAGCCCGTTGAAGTTCCTCGTTTAAAGCTTGAAACGGAGGAAGAAAAAGCCGAGTGGACGCTCGCCGAAAAGCGTGCCGAGATACGCAAGCAGCGAAGAAAAGAAATGTTCTGAAATAAAGCCTTTGCTTAAGGTTTGCAAAGGCTGTTTGTTTATTTTGCTTATTTTATAGTATAATCGGCATCAATATAATCGCCGTTTGCCTGCTTTTTGAGCTTTTCAATGATCTTGTCCGCTCTGTAGCGTGTCACCGCATCAGTGATGCCCTGAACGATAAGAACGAAGCCCGTGAACTTCATTGCAACGGAAACTGCGCCGAACGGATTTACGATAATTACGATTCCGAGTACAGCCATAACCACCGCAAAGAGCGCTGTTATCCACCATAGTTTGTAACCGAGAAATTTCGTTTCAAGTCCGTGTTCGAGAATACCGAAGCTCTGGACGAGGACAACGACACCTATTACAATAGTGATGAAACCGACTATCCTGTCGGGGCGTATCGTGATAAAAAGTCCGAGAAGAAGCTGTATAAGACCCGGAACAAGGTTGAATTTCCGGACGGGCGAGTTCATATTGAGCAGGGAAGCTCCCGTGAAGAAAAGTCCGCTCATAAGCAGGATTATGCCGATAACACGGCATATCACAACGGTAGCCTGAACCGAATTCGCAATAAGTATTATTCCTACAATAACTGTCAGAACGGGTGCGATGAAAAGTGCAAGTTTATTTGTTTTCGTTTTCATATAGTGCTGTCTCCTTTGCTGGATTTGGATACATTATAACATATAAAAACGTCTATTTCAATAGACATTTTTAAATTAGTGTTAAAAGTCGCCGGATTGTCTACTTTTACTGGCGAAACAGTTGACAATTTATTGGGGATATCGTATAATAATTGTTGTAAACTAAAATAAACTGATTGGTAGACAATTGGGATTTGAGGAGGTTTGTATCTGTATGGCAGATATAACAGAAAACGTTGGTGCAGAGTTCACCAAAAGCAAAATAACAACAAAGGAACTCGTTTTCACTGCTCTTATGGCGGTAATTATCGCTGTTTGCTCGTGGATATCCATTCCGACAACAGTTCCGTTCACGCTCCAGACATTCGGCGTGTTTATGGCAGTCGGACTTCTCGGCGGCAAGAAGGGAACTATCTCGGTTCTCGTCTATATTCTTCTCGGCGCAGTCGGAGTTCCTGTTTTCGCAGGTTTCAGCGGCGGTATAGGTGTTCTTTTCGGAACAACGGGCGGCTACATAGTGGGATTCCTGCTTTCGGGTCTTGTTTATTGGGCAATGACCGCAGCATTCGGTGAAAAGCTCCCGATAATGATCATTGCAATGGTTATCGGACTTCTCGTTTGCTATGCATTCGGAACAGCTTGGTTCATGATCGTTTATGCAAAGAATACAGAACCTATCGGACTTATGACAGCTCTCGGCTGGTGCGTATTCCCGTTCATCATTCCTGACTGCATAAAGATCGCACTCGCTATCGTTCTTACAAAGCAGCTCAAAAAGTATGTCAAGCTTTAATGTAAGGGCGCACCACGGACTTTGTATGAGCTTTTTCGAGGGAAAAGGCTACAGCGATTCTTTTACGGCGAATATGGCTGAAAAGAAAATGCTGCTCGAAAAAGACCCTGTTGTGAAAATAGTAGACTGTGCAGATGAAGTTTGCAAAGCCTGCCCTCACAACGACGGCGGAGTTTGCAGTTCTCTCGGAAAGGTCGCAGGATATGACAGCGCCGTTCTTGAACGCTGCGGAATAAAAAGCGGAACGGAACTTCACTGGAAAGAGTTTTCAAAGCTTGTTCACGATAACATAATCGGCGCGAAAAAACTCTCCGAAGTTTGCGGTGACTGCCAGTGGTACAGCATTTGCGGCAGAGATCAATAAGCATAAAATATCAGTGCCAAAAAACACTTTGCATCATTGACATAAATTTATTGATATGGTATAATAAGACATTACTGATAAAGACGGTAATGTCTTATTTTTTTGTATAAGAAACTTTTTAGGAGAGAGTATTATGAAGTACACAAATCCGATAATCAAAGGCTTTTACCCCGACCCGTCCGTGTGCGAGGCAAACGGAAAATATTATCTCGTTTCAAGCTCGTTCCAGTATTTCCCCGGAGTGCCGCTTTTCGAGAGCGACGACCTTGTGAACTGGAAGCAGATAGGTCACGTCCTTACCCGAAAAAGTCAGGTAATGCTCGAAAAGATCAACAGCTCGGGCGGCGTTTTTGCTCCAACGATAAGATACAATAACGGCAGATTTTATATGGTAACGACCAACGATACGACCCACCAGAATTTCTACGTTTACACTGATGATATCTACGGCGAATGGTCTGAACCGATCTTCGTTGACCAGTCGGGCATCGATCCGTCACTTCTTTTCGATGATGACGGAAAGGTGTACTTCCTCAGCAACGGTCAGGACGATGAAGGCGAGGGCGGAGTTATCCAGTGCCGGATCGACATTGCAACGGGCAGGAAGCTTTCTCCGAGCAAATGTATATGGAAAGGCTCGGGCGGACGTTACCTCGAAAGCCCTCATATGTACAAGATAGACGGAAAATATTATCTTATGGCAGCCGAGGGCGGCACGGAATATGGTCACATGGTAACATATTCACGCTCCGATTCTGTTTGGGGAAAATTTGAAAATTACGCACATAACCCCGTGCTTACCAACAGAAACAAAGCTCCTTTCATCATTCAGGGCATCGGTCACGGCGACCTTATCCGTGACAGGAACGGCGGCTGGCATATACTCACACTCGGTTTCAGACAGATACATATCTGGCAGCCGTATCACCACCTCGGACGTGAGATATTCCTCACTCCCGTTGCTTTCGATAAGGACGGCTGGTTCACCGCAGGTAATGACGGAACTACCGATTTCGGGTATGAGATAAGCGGTGATTTCGAGCAGACAGAAAAGAAGCTTTACACCTTTGAAAACACCGATTGGAACATCGACTGGTGCTATCTCCGTCACCCTCATTTTGAGAATTACAGCCTTTCGGACAAGGCGATTCTCAAGGGAACTGATATCACCCTCGAAGAAGTCGATTCACCGACATTTATTGCTTTGCGTCAGCGTGATTTTGATATGGATTACAGCGTCAATGTCAGCATCGACAAGGGCGAAGCGGGCGTAACTGTTTATATGTGCGAAAATGAGCATTACGATGTTGCCGTAAGAGCCTGCGAGGACGGTTTTGAAGCGGTTCTGAAGCTCAACATCGGCGGCGTAAAGCACATTCAGAACACGGTCAGACTCTCGGGCGCATCGGCAAAGCTTGAAATTGTTTCGGACAGCGTTTTCTATAACTTCTTCGTCAACGACAACGGAAAGAAGATACATCTCGGCGGCGGTCAGTCGAAGTATCTTTCAAGCGAAGTTTCAGGCGGCTTTACGGGCGTTGTTCTCGGACTTTATGCTGTCGGAAACAATACGGCAGAGTTCACCGAGCTTAATGTAAAATACAAATAAAAGGAGTTTTCTGTATGAATAAGAATTTGCTTACAGCGCCTATGGGCTGGAACAGCTGGGACTGCTACGGTGCGGCTGTCGATGAAGAGACCGTTCGCAAGAACGCTGAATTTATGGCGAAAAATCTTAAACAGTACGGCTGGGAATATATCGTAGTTGATATCCAGTGGAGCAACCCGACAGCGCCGAACCACGAATATCAGCCGTTCACGGAACTTTGCATGGACGAATATTCACGTCTTATCCCTGCCGAGGAACGTTTCCCGTCGGCAAAGGACGGAAAAGGTTTTGCACCGCTTGCGGAATATGTTCATTCACTCGGACTTAAATTCGGCATACATATTATGCGAGGTATCCCACGTCAGGCTGTTCACCGCAACACACGCATAAAGGGAACGGACATTACCGCCCGTCAGATCGCAAAGACGGACAGCATTTGCCACTGGAACACGGATATGTACGGCGTTGATCCGACCAAGGACGGTGCGCAGGAATATTACAACAGCATCTTTGAGCTGTATAAAGAATGGGGCGTTGACTTTATAAAGGTTGACGACATTGCCCGTGAGCTTCCGCACGAAGAAGCCGAGCTTGTTATGCTCTCCGGTGCTTTGCACGGCTGCGGAAGAGATATGATACTGAGCCTTTCGCCCGGACCTGCGCTTATCGAAAAGGCTGAACTTTACAAGCAGACGGCGAATATGTGGCGAATCACCGATGATTTCTGGGACAAGTGGGAACTGCTTTATGCGATGTTTGAACGTGCTGAAAAGTGGTGCATACATACGGGTGCAGGACATTGGCCCGATGCTGATATGCTCCCGATAGGACCTATTCTTCAGGATTATGACAAGTCTATCCGCACGAAGTTCACCGAGGACGAGCAGGTGACGATGATGACGCTTTGGAGCATCTTCCGCTCACCGCTCATGATAGGCGGCGAAATGACGGGCTTTGATAAATTCACGATGAGCCTTCTCACGAATGAGGACATTATCAAAATGCATCATAATTCACGTCATTCCCGTCCCGTTTACCGCAGAAATGCAGACGGAAACGAGTATATCCTCTGGACAGCATTCAGCTCCGAGGGCGGATATTATGCGGCTGTTTTCAATGCAGGCGATAATGACGGCGTGATGAATGTTGACCTTGAAGCGGCTGAGATATACGGGAAGGTCAGCGGCAAGGAGCTTTGGAGCGGTGAGAGCGTAAGTGCAGATGGCAGCTTTGAAGTCAAGCTCCCGAAGCACGGTGCAAAGGCTTTCTACTTTGAAAAAAGCATAAAAAGTCAGTTAAAATAATACAATAGGATATTGAAAACCTCCGTTTTTTGCTGTACAATTAAAACAGTAAAAAACGGAGGTTTTGATTTATGCCTAATCCATATCTTCCTTTATGGGAATATATCCCCGACGGCGAACCACGAGTGTTCGGCGACAGAATTTATGTCTACGGTTCACATGATACAGCAGGTTCGGATACATTCTGCGACTATGTTTTAAAATGCTGGAGCGCACCCGTTGACGACCCGAACAACTGGACTTGCCACGGTGATATTTTCCGTGTAAAAGACACACGCGACCACAAGTCCGATATCCCCGACGGAAACCCCGACAGACGTTTGTTTGCGCCCGATGTTGTCGAAAAGGACGGAAAATATTATCTTTACGCTTACATCATAAACCGCATCGGCTGTGTCGGCGTGAGCGACCGTCCCGAAGGACCGTTCAGCTATCTTTCCGACTATGTTTATACCGTTTCCGATGAGGTATGCTGCAACGGCTGGTTCATTGACCCGTCTGTTTTCGTCGATGATGACGGAAAAGCTTATATTTACTGCGGATTTGAGCGCTCGTTCCTTGCGGAGCTTAACAGCGGCAATATGTACGAGGTCTCAAACGCTGTAGAGCATTTTATCCCGAATAAAGTCACGAATGAGAACGGTTTTGACTCGGAAGAAACGCTGTTTTTTGAAGCGGCTTCGATGAGAAAGGTCGGAAATACCTACTATATGATCTATTCGCCGAAGCGGGGAAGCAGGCTTGCCTATGCAACGTCCGATTCTCCCGTTGGGCCGTTCACATACCGCGGATATATCGTTGACAACGGTGTTGATTACCCCGGAGGAAACGACCACGGCTCTATTGCTTGCATAAAAGGTCAGTGGTACATTTTCTACCACCGTATGACGAACGGAACTATAATGTCCCGCCGAGGCTGCGTTGAGAAGATAGAAATTCTTCCAGACGGAACTATTCCAACAGTCGAAATGACCTCACTCGGCTTTGAAAAATCGCTTTCGCCTTATAAGATAACTCCTGCGGATATTGCCTGCGTTTTAAAGGGCGGTGCGTTCATCACGGAGAAAAACGTTTTTGAACGTGTTATAACAAATATAACGGGCGAAACGGTGATCGGCTATAAATATTTCGACTTTGGCGAAGATTTCGGCAGCAAAACTATGGAGCTGAATATGAAAGTCAACGGCTGTGGCTGTGACTGCAGAGTTCATATTCTCATTGACAGCGAGAACGGCGAGGAGATAGGCACTGTCAGCATCGGAAAGGACAGCGGAGTTGTTTCCGCGGTTGTCAAAAACGTAACGGGAAGACATTCCGTTTTCTTCAGGGTATCGACCGATTACACAGGCTGGACGGGCGAATATTTCAAGAACAGATGTCTTTTTGAATTACAAGAATTCGTATTTACAAAGTGATTTCGGAGAGTGTAAAATGAAAAAAGTAACAAGCATATTCACGGCACTTATAATCACGGTCTGTCTTGCATTTTCAGCGTGCGCAAAGTCTGCCGATATCGGTTCGGACAGCGGCAAGATGCGCAAGGAAATGACTTCCGCAGAGTTTGCAAAGGAAATGGGAATGGGCATCAACCTCGGCAATACTATGGAAGCTTACTGGGCAGCAGATACGCGTAAATGCTCGGGTGCGTCCGTTATTGGCGGAAATACACCAAAAAACTATGAAACCTGCTGGGGCGCTATTCCAACAACACAGGAGTGCATCGCAGGAATGAAGAGCGAGGGCTTTGACACAGTCCGTATCCCCGTTTACTGGGGAAATATGATGGCTGAGGACGGCAAGTTCACAATCAATGAGGACTGGTTCAAGAGGGTTGATGAGATAATCGGATATGCCCGCAGCTCTGACCTTTATGTTGTTATAAACGTTCACCACTACGATGAATACATCATCAAAAACTACAGCAAAGACGAAGCACTTAAAATTATGCAGAAGATCTGGAAGCAGATCGCAGAGCATTACAGGAACTTCTCCGACTATCTTATTTTTGAGGGCTATAATGAAAACGTCGGAACAGTCCGTGAGGGCGACAATTTCACCGATGATGAAAAGTTTGACTATGCAAACGAAATGAACCGGATCTTCGTTGATACTGTTCGCAAAACGGGCGGCAACAACAAGAACAGAATGTTGATAGTTTCGGGTTACTGGACGAATATCGACCTCACCACCGACAGCAGATTCATTATCCCGAAAGATACCGTTTCCGACAGAATTATGGTTTCCGTTCATTATATCGACAACGCAATGTACTGGTCGAACAAGATCGGCGGCAAAGAATGGCTCGACTACAGCAGAGCGCAGTGCGAGCTTCTCAAAAAGGCTTTCACGGATAAGGGTATTCAGGTTTTTGTCGGCGAATGTACATCTATTTACAGCAAGGATCGCTTCGCAGAAAATGCAGAGCATACCGATTCTACCGAGTGCCTCGGAATAATGTACGATATGATGAATGAATACGGCTTCATTCCCGTTCTCTGGGACGTAAATCAGAACTTCTATTCGAGAATAAAGTGCGAGATTATCTGTGAATCCGACAGAGAGCTTATCCGTTCGCTCAAAGATCATGCCGAAAGCAAATAAAATAAAGCAGAATTTGTAATTTAAAGTTGCACAAAAGTTCAGTTTATGCTATAATTAAGGCAATGCAGTAGTTTATGGCTGCATTGTCTTATTTTTTATAAAGTCGGTGATAAATTTGAAGATAGGCTCAATTGGATATAACTATTCTCACGATTCGGATTTCGTTATGGACAGACCGAACGGCGTTGGCTGCTGTCTTTTTTTGCTCATAAAAGAACCTGCGGATTTCATTATAAACGGAGTTCCGAGCTATGCAAAAAAGAATTCGTTCGTTTTTTTCACGCCCGAAACACCTTGCACATATCGTGCCGCAGAAGAACGCTACTGCGATGACTGGATGTATTTTGATATGGAAAAAGGGGACATGGAGGAGCTTGAAAGGCTCGGTCTGCCGCTTAACAAAATAGTCTACGCAGGCGAGATCGAGGAGCTTTCCAAGATAATGCACATTCTTGCATTCGAGCATTATTCTGCGGAAATGCACCATAACGAAATAGAGAAATGCTATATCGAGCTGCTTCTTCTGAAATTGAGCCGAAGCAAGGCGGCTTATGCCGTATCGGGCGGAGAATCGTTCAAGGAGAAAAATTATCGCCTTAATCAGCTTCGCACGAAGATATTCACAATGCCCGAGAGCGTTCCGAGCGTTGACGAAATGGCGGAGGAGCTTGGCATGAGCCGTTCGGGATTTCAGCATCTTTACAAGCGCCTTTTCGGAGTAAGTGTTATGAGCGATGTTATAAAGGGCAGGCTCGACCGAGCAAAGCGTTTGCTTTCGTCAACCAACCTAACGGTCAGGGAGATAGGGGAGCGCTGCGGATACTCAAACGAGTTCAATTTTATGCGGCAGTTCAAGGACTATATCGGCAAGACACCTACAGAGTACAGAAAAATTCTGTAAAAAAAACTCCTTATTTCGTTTTGCGGAATAAGGAGTTTTCTACATATTGATTATCTGGTTGCTTTCGGGCGAATTATCAACGATTCCCGTTATAACAATATTGAACAGCTCAGGCTGTTCAGCAAGGTCATAGCATTTATTCGTATCAAGTATCGAAACAATGGGACGAAGCGGATTGTTCGGGTGATTTTTGATAACGCAGCCCTTTTCGCCGTTGGAAAGCCGGACGATAGAACCCGTGGGGAACGGTGCGACTTTTCGCAGAAACGCACGGAGGATATTTTCATCGAACTGCGTTCCCATTCCTGCCATGATGTATTCGATAGCTTCGTTCGGCGGATTAGGCACTCTGTAGGGTCTGTTTGAAGTGAGTGCGTCGTAAACATCGGCTACCGCAAGAATCCTTGCATAAGGGTGTATCTCCTTGCCTTTTAAATGGTAAGGATAACCCGAGCCGTCAATTTTTTCGTGGTGCTGGATAATGCCCTTGTAAATATTGTCGCTGACGATGTTTCGCTCTTTGAGATGCTGCGCCGCATAAACAGGGTGCATCTTTACTATCTCGAACTCATCGGGAGTCAGCCTTCCGGGCTTCGTGATTATCTCAACGGGGACGGAGACTTTGCCGATATCGTGCATAAGTCCCGCCGTTCCGAGTTCGTTGAGCATAAAGTTATTGAATCCGAGTTCAAGACCGATAGCGATAGCCATTATCGCAACGCTGAGGCTGTGATGATAGGTGTAGTCGTCATACATTTTAATGTCGGCGATGTTGACAAGAATATCTTTGTTGGAGGAAAGGCTGTTGATGAGCTTCTGCGTAGTTTCGCTTATCTCCTCAACATCTTTTTTCGATACGCCTTTCTCGCTGTCCATAAAATTATCGGCAAGCTGGTGAATGCCCGAAATAGCTTCGGCGCGGATCTCCTGGTTGATCGATGAAATAACTCTGATCTTGCTTTTGTATGTATCAACATAGATACCATTGATCTCGGCAGCTTTCAGCTGGGTGATCGCCATATCGGAGAGTACGTATCCTGCTTCGATCGTGTGAGCTTTCTTTGACGCGATGTCATAGAAGTTTACGCTTCTTGCAAGGCACATTCCGGGCAGGATATCCTTGGTGTTGACGAAAATCAGAATAAACACCTCACTATCTTGATGAAAAGAATTTAAGTAATAAACCGAGTGAGCCTGTCATAATAATTTATGGGATCATTTTTTGAGCTGTGCGATACATTCGCTGCAAATATTCTTGCCCTTGAAGTCAATGATATTGTCCTCATTTCCGCAGAAAATACAGTTCTTTTTATATTTTCTGAGAATGATCGAATCCTCTTCGACATAGATCTCAAGTGCGTCCTTTTCGCCGATATCAAGTCCTCTGCGGAGTTCGATAGGAAGAACGATTCTTCCGAGTTCGTCGATCTTACGGGTGATTCCAGTTGCTTTCATAGTAATGACCTTTCCTTTCTGTGTTTTAAGGATATTTTCCCTAAAACAATACCTTTGGTTTGAAAAATTTTATTTTCAAACCGCTTCCTTTTCTTTGATTGTGTCAATGGGCAGCCGATCATTGCAAAGTGCCGTTTTAAGACTGTTAGTAAAACTGTTACTGAATATGCGGAACTATCCGACCAACTGTTTCCATAGTTTTCTTCATAGTA
>OHEU01000086.1_pt1 | contig 58718 bp, 40 predicted proteins | sample 1567341 | NCBI WGS metagenome assembly OHEU01 (sample SAMEA3879524, study PRJEB24766) | human gut metagenome | biome: human-associated habitat; feature: feces | place: USA | collected 1985/1987 | reverse complement strand
GCTACTCTGTAAGAGTTGCGCTTAGCCGTAGGCGTTATACTCAGTTGGATAATTCACCTACATATAGGTAGCGATGGGTTTGCGGTGGGGTAACGCCTTCGGCTAATCGCAATACTTACAGCATTGCTATACCTTATTATATATATACCCAGGGTAGCGTGCTTCGCCCGCAACCCTGGGCTGGGAAATCGCAACTCCTACAGAGTTGCTGCTGCTTGTGTAAGCCCCTCCCCGAACCCTCACCAAGAGCGGAAAAGCTACAATAAGCCCCATCCTAACCATCTCCACCAAGAGGAAGGAGTGTTCTCTAACTGCCTTAAATACAGCAAGAAGAAACTCCTTCCCCTTGGGGAAGGTCGGGATGGGGCCTTTGTTTGACGCCCTCCCCTTGGGGAGGGTTGGGGAGGGGCTTCTGTTTGTCTTAGAAGTCCAGCACCATGGTCTGGCGGGGACGGAGTTTTACGTTGTGGTTGATGATTACGGATCTGCCGGTCGTCACGTCTGTGGCTTTCTCGGCGTTGCCGATAATCTCAGCATAACGGTTGATGTCGAGTTCGGCTGCCTCGTTTCTGCCGTTGATGACGGTCATGACGGTCTTGCCTTTATACTGACGCGCCACCACATAAATGCCACGGTGGGGGCAGAATTGAGTCTGGGAGCCCTTCTTAATCACCTCGTTACCTTGTCGCCAGTGGAGCAGACGGCTTGTCCAGCAGAACATATCGTTCTGCGCCTTGGTGCGTCCTTCAGCAGTGAAGGCGTTGGTGGCGTCGCCAGCCCATCCACCGGGGAAGTCCTTGCGCACATTGCCATCGGTGACAGACTTGGTGCCATTCATGAGAACCTCGGTGCCATAGTAGAGCTGCGGAATACGGTTTATGGTCAGCAGCAGAGCCATTGCCTGCTTGAGAGCCAATGTATCTTTGCCCGTACCCAAGAAGCGGTCGGTGTCGTGGTTCTCAATAAACGCCATCACGCTCTTGGGATTGTCATAAAGATAGTCATAGCACAACACATTGTATATGCGGTTCATGCCATTCCACCAGTCGTCGGTCTCCTCGTGCTTAGCCAGATTGATGCGGTCGTAGAAGGCGAAGTCCATGACGGTCTTCAGATAGCTGTTCTTCTCGGAGAGCTTGCTGTCCCTCTGCCAGGCAGCCGTATAGGCAGGCTCGGTGACCCACGTCTCACCCACGGTGTTGAAGTTGGGGTATTCGCGGTCGAGCGTCTGCATCCAGAGAGCCATGCCATCGCGGTCGGCATAGGGATAAGTGTCCATGCGGATGCCGTCAATGCCAACAGTCTCAATCCACCACTCACTATTCTGGATAAGATACTTCATGACGTGCGGATTGCGCTGGTTGAGGTCGGGCATGGTGGGCACGAACCAACCGTCGACCGTCTCTTTCAGGTCTACCTTGCTGGCGTAGGGATCGAGCACGGGCGTGAGCTTATAGCTGGTCTGCAGATACTTGTCGTTGACCTTAGCCTTTCCGTCTACGGTGTCCATCTTCTTCTGGTGGGCTGCGGTCTGGTATTCGGGACGCAGCCATTCGGGCGTGTTGAACCAGTCCTTGGACGGCATATCTGCCACCCAGGGGTGCTCAAAGCCGCAATGATTGAAAATCATGTCCATCACCACCTTCAGACCCTTGCTGTGGGCCTCGTCGATGAGACGCTTATACTCCTCATTGGTTCCGAAGCGCGGGTCGACGCGATAATAGTCGGTCGTGGCGTAGCCGTGGTAGGAGGAGCTGGTGCCATTGCTGGGGCTGTCGTTCTCGAGTACGGGTGTGAACCACAGCGCCGTGACGCCAAGTTGGGTGAAATAGTCGAGGTGCTGGCGTATACCCTCAAGGTCGCCACCGTGGCGCAGGCTCGGAGCCGTGCGGTCGCAGGTCTTGTCGCGCATATTCTTGAAGGCGTCGTTGTGGGGATTGCCATTGGCAAAGCGGTCGGGCATGAGCATGTAGAGCACATCCTCATTGGTGAAGCCCATGCGCTTGTCGCCCGCCATAGCGCGCTCCTTCAGCTGGTACTTCACCTTCTGCGTCTGCTTGCCCTGCTTGAAGGTGAGCGTCATTTCGCCTGCCTTCGCGCCCTCAAGGTTGAGGTAGACGAAGAGATAGTTGGGCGAGTCGAGACGCGCGATGGAGTCGATGCGCACTCCGGCATAGTTGACCTCTACGGCGGCATTGCGCACGTCCTTGCCATATACCATCAGCTGGAGCGAGGCATCCTTCATGCCGACATACCAGTTGGTGGGTTCGATGCGGTCTACCTTTACTCCCGCATGCAAGCTCATAGCACTCATAAGCATTACTAATGATAGCAGTTTTTTCTTCATCATCTTGTTTTTATTATGGTTTTACTTCTTGTAGAGTATCATTGCCGACTGGCGGGGCACAACCACCTCGCTGCCATTGACGGGCATGCCTATGCCGGCTTCGCAGATGACGCCGTTGCAGCAGGCCACCGTGTATTCGCCCTCGGGGACGGTCACGGGCACAGCAGCCCGGTTGGCGTTAAGGATGACGACAATCTCTCTCCACGTATCGATGCCCTCGAGGTCCTTCAGGCGGAACGCCACGAGGCAGTCGTCGGTGGCGATAAACTCCAGATGACTCCTTACGGCGTCGGCACTGGCGAGGCGGAAGGCAGGATGATGCTTGCGGAGGCCTATCAGGGCGCGGTAATACTCAAAGACCTGTGGGTGCTGCTTGAGGTTGTCCCAGTTGAACTCATTGATACTGTCGGGCGAGGCAAAGCTGTTGTGCACACCCTTCTTGTCGCGCAGCATCTCTTCGCCAGCCAACATGAAAGGCACACCCTGCGAGGTGAAGACCGCCGTCTGGGCCAGCAAGTCGAGGCGGATGAGCTCTGCCATGCGGTCGGCTTCGGGCCTCGTCGCGTCGGAGAGTCCGGGAATGCTCGCCTTGAGTCGGTCTACGAGGCACATATCGTCGTGACAGCTCACATAGCTAATCTGCTGCGTAGGCTCGTTTGCCCATGGCTGCTTGTCGTAGTTGACGCGCGCCATGTCGACCTGCTTATGAGCGATGCCGCCCACGATGCCGAACTTGAGGCTCTCCTCCTCGCCCTTGATACCGGCGAGGAACGCACCCTTGGTGTCGTCGCTGAACGGGCCACGCAGCGCATCGCGCATGTCGTCGCTGAACGCTCCGATGCCATTCAGACGGTGAGTGTTGGCCTTCATGGCAAGACTGTCCTGCGGATAGGCACACGCGCCAGCACTCCAGCCCTCACCATATATATATAATGTGGTGTCAATCTGGTCTACGGCGGCACGTATCTGGTTCATCGTCTCGATGTCGTGAATGCCCATGAGGTCGAAGCGAAATCCGTCGATGTGGAACTCATTGACCCAGTACTTGACGCTCTCTATCATAAACTCGCGCATCAACGGCCGCTCCGAGGCAGTCTCGTTGCCGCAGCCCGAGCCATCGGAGTAGCGTCCGTCGGCAGTCTTGCGATAGTAATAGTCGGGGTAGGTGAGCTGGAAGTTGCTCCCGGCGATGTCGAACGTATGATTGTAGACGGCATCGAAGATGACACGGATGCCAGCCTTGTGGAGCGCCTGCACCATCGCCTTGAACTCGCGTATGCGCACCCCTGGCTGATATGGGTCGGTGGAATAACTGCCCTCAGGCACATTATAATTCTTCGGGTCGTAGCCCCAGTTGAACTGGGGACGATAGAGCTGCGTCTCATCTATCGATGCGAAGTCGAACAAGGGCTGGAAATGGATGGCGTTGACGCCAAGGCGCTTCAGATAGTCGATGGCGCGAGGCTCGGTCAGAGCCAGATACTTGCCACGGTGCTGAAGGCCAGAGGTGGGGCTGATGGAGAAGTCGCGCATGTGGAGTTCGTAAATCACGAGGTCGGCAGGCGACGCGAGAGGCGGACGCTGGTCGTCGGCCCAGCCCACGGGGTCGGTGTCAGCCATATTGATGATGGCACCACGGCTGCCGTTGACCCCTACAGCCTTGGCAAACGTGCCTGGGCACTCGCCTCTGCCGATGTCGAAAGTATAGAACATACCGCCGAGGTCGCCCTTTACCGTAGCCTCCCAGCGGTTGTCGCCGATGGCGCGCATCTTCACGGTCTTGACGGGTCGGCCGCCCTGTCCGTTCTTATAGATACGCACTTTGGGGAGGGAGGGCGCATTGAGGCGGAACACGGTCTTGGTCTTGTCGTAAGTCATCTCGTCAAAGCGTCCTTGCGCGTTGGCTCCGACCGTAATCATTGCGGCAAGAAATGCCGGTAACATATATTTCTTCTTCATGCCAGATGTTGTGGAGTTGCGGTTACTTTGCGATAAGTGATACGGCGAAGCCACCGCCACGTGCCTCATTAATCTTCAGCACATCACCCTTCTTGACAGTCTTGTGGATAATCTGGTAAGCCTTAGGGTTGTGCTCGTAGTCGGCACCCTTGGCATCCTGATAGATGGCACAGTCGTACTTGCGACCCTTGTCGAGGAAGTCGAGGCGCACTATAGCCGTGCGGGCCTCTTCGCCCGTCTTGCCACCTACAAACCAGTTGTCGGTACCCTTAGCCTTGCGAGCCACGGTGATGTATTGGGCAGGCTCGGCCTCAAGATATTTGGAGTCGTCCCAGTCGCAAGCCACATCGCGGATGAACTGGAAGGCGTCGTCGTACTTCTCGTAGTGTTCGGGCAGGTCGGCAGCCATCTGCAACGGGCTGTACATGACCAGATAGAGCGACAGCTGGCCGCAGAGGGTGGTGTGGACGAAGCTTGGGTTCTGGCTCCAGTCAGAGAGTCGGGTCTCGAAGATGCCCGGGGTATAGTCCATCGGGCCACCCTGCAGACGGGTGAACGGCAGCATCACGGTATGGTAAGCTACGTTACCGCCGAAAGCCTCATACTCGGTGCCGCGGGCGCTCTCGTTGCCTACGAGGTTGGGCCAGGTGCGGCAGATGCCGGTAGGGCGAGTAGCCTCGTGGGCATTGACCATGATGTGGTGCTTGGCGGCAGTCTCGATGACATGCTGATAGTGATTGTTCATAAGCTGGCTGTAGTGATATTCGCCGCGAGGGATGATGTCGCCGACATATCCCGTCTTGACAGCGTCGTAGCCATACTTGTTCATCAGGCTGAAGGCATCCTCCATGTGGCGCTCGTAGTTGAGAGCGGATGAGGACGTCTCGTGGTGCATCATCAGTTTCACTCCCTTGGCGTGGGCATAATCGTTGAGCATCTTGATGTCGAAGTCGGGATAAGGAGTGACGAAGTCGAAGACGTCGAGCTTCTGATGGCCGAACCAGTCTTCCCATCCTTCGTTCCAGCCCTCGACCAGCACTTCCTGCAAGCCATTCTTGGCAGCGAAGTCGATATAGCGCTTCACCTCCTCGTTGGTTGCGCCATGTGTGCCGTTGGGCTTGCACTTGGCATAGTCGGTAACGCCGAGACGAACCGAAGGCAGGTCGTTGGTGTAGCTCCATGACTTGGTGCCGACAATCATGTTCCACCACACACCGCAGTACTTGGTGGGATGAATCCAAGAGGTATCTTCTATCTTGCAAGGCTCGTTGAGGTTGAGGGTGAGCTTGCAGGAAAGCATGTCGCGGGCGTCGTCGCTAACCATCACTGTGCGCCACGGGGTGTTGAAGGGAGTCTGGATAAAGCCCTTGCGGCCCACGGCGTCGGGGGTAAGCCATGACTCGAAAACAAGGTTCTTGTCGTCAAGGTTGAGGTGCATCGTGGGGTAGTCCAAGCAGGCTGCCTCGTGGATATTGATATAGAGACCGTCCTTGGTCTTGAGCTGCAGCGATGTCTGCACCCCGGTGTTGGAGAAGACCGTAGTGGACGAGTTGCTCTTGTATGCCTCGCGGTGTTTGGCAATAACCGCGCGGATGCCGGTAAGCGGAGTGATGTTGTACTCATACTCCTGCGTATCGTAGTCGCCGGGAATCCAGTAGGCGGTATGGTCGGCGGTCATCGCAAACTGCGTGTGCTCCTCCTTTATCACGAAATAGTTGAGCGTCTGCTGCTGCGGAAACTCGTAGCGCAGTCCCATGCCATAGTCGTAAACGCGGAAACGGATGGTGATGTCGCGGTCGGAGGAGGGCTGGTGCAGGTTGACAGCCATCTCGTTGTAGTGGTTGCGGATGGTTGCGGTCTCGCCCCACACGGGTCTCCATGTCTCGTCGAAGGAAGAGGTCTGCGTGGACTTAACCGTGAAACCGTCCATCAGGTCGGTCTCTTCCATGCCCTTAGAGGCGTGCTTGTCCCGGGCAAGCTCCAGTCCGAGGTGGGAAGGGTTTACCACCTGCTTGTCCTTGTATTTCATTTCGTATGTGGGCTGGCCCTTGTCTGAGAGCGAAAAGGTGAGCGACACATTGCCGTTGGGCGACTTTACGGTCTGGGCTGCAGCCATCATCGGGAGCAGCGCCAACAATATGATATATTTCTTTATCATGCTGATAGTTGTTATGGTTTGCTTCATGTTATCTGCCAGCCTGTCTGATGAGCGTGCTCAGCTCGTCGGTGAACTTGGCGTCGGCCATGAGGTCCTCTATGTTGAGGTGCATGCGGTAACGCCAGTAGTGCTTAGGATTGGCAGGGACATTGATGCGCTCGGCATCGGCATCGGGCAGACGCAGGCGCTCGCTCATGGCAAGCCAGTCCTGAAGACTCAATACGCAGAGCATCGAAGGCGAGTCGAGATGACGGGCAATGATGTCTTCGGCGAGCCATCCTGGCAGCGGATGGGGCGCAGGGCCTTCGCGGTAGAGCATAGAGTTGTAGTAATCCTGCGTACGTTCGTAGTCCTCGTCCCACCACTGGCGTAGCGTGGGCATATCGTGGCTGGATATGGTACATACCGAACAGTAAGGGTTCTGGCTGAGATGTCCGAAGCGCGTAGTGGGCGACTTGGGCATGCTCTGGAGCTCGAGGCTGAGTATTCTGAGCTGCTTCATCACCCATGATACACAGTCGGGCACCATGCCGAGGTCTTCGGCGCATACGAGCATGCGTGTGGCCTGTACCAGCTTGGGCAACTTCTTCATTGCCTCGCGATACCAGAACTGGTTGTTGCGGCGATAATAATAGTCGTTGTAAAGGCGGTTGAACGCCTGCTTGTCATTATCGTAGAGCGACTCATAGATAAAGCCGAACTGGGCTGAGATACGCGGATGGAACATATCGGCACGGTTGCGGTCGCGCACAAAGAGCACGTCGCTCACAAGCGAATAGAGTCCGTCGCGCAGCCAGAGGTCTTCCTGCTGGGTTGCGCCGGCAAAGTGAGCCTCTATCTTGCGCTGCGTATCAAACTCGGGCTTCATGCGGTAACGCTCGCCGTCGATGCGCTCCAGGTACTCGCTGCGTACCTCGTCGGCGCGTCCGTGGAAGACACGGTCGAGCACCCAATCGGTAATGAAAGGTTGGGTGAAGCGCTCCTCCTGGAAGTTGAGCCCGTACTGCATGATTTCCTCACGGCTCATAGCCTGCGACGGAGCAAACTGGCCCGTCAGTCCATATACACAGTCGAGGGGTATCTCCCAAATGCGGAAGAAGCCTAAGACATGGTCAATGCGGTAGGCATCAAAGAACTGCGACATATTCTGGAAGCGGTGCACCCACCATTGGCAGCCGTCCTTGAGCATTTCGTCCCAGTTGTAGGTGGGGAAGCCCCAGTTCTGACCGTTGACCGAGAAATCGTCTGGCGGTGCTCCTGCCTGTCCGTTAAGATTGAAGTATTTGGGCTCCACCCATACGTCGCAGCTGTAGCTGTTTACGCCGATGGGGATATCGCCCTTGAGGATGACGCCCTTCTGCCTGGCATACTCGTGGGCGTCCTTCATCTGCGCCGACAGCACGTACTGAACGAAATAGAAGAAAGCCACAGTCTGGTATTCCTTAGTGCGAGGGTCTGACAGCAGAGCACGGTCGGCCTCGTTCCATACATTATGGTCTTTCCACTGAGAGAAATCGGCTGTACCGTTCTCGTTTCTCAGCCATGAATACTGGGCATAGGGCACGAGCCAGCTCTGGGTTTCCTGGAAGAACGCCTTAAACTGCGCGCTCTTCATCATCTTCTTGCCTTCCTGCTGATAGACTTTGCCTAAGTAGTCCAACTTGAAGGCGTTTACCTTCTCATAGTCTATCTGTGGCAGGGCGTTGAGTCTGCGGCGCTCTGCTTCAGCCTCATTGCGCGCATCCTTGTCCTTCAACTCGGGCAAAGCACGAAGGTCGGCATACTGGGGATGTATGGCGAAGATGCTGATGCAACTGTAGGGATAAGAGTCGGTCCAGGTGTGGGTGATGGTGGTGTCGTTGATGGGGAGCAACTGCAGCACGCGCTGTCCTGTCTTCGCCATCAGGTCTATCATCATCTTGAGGTCGCCGAAGTCGCCCACGCCCGCACTCTTCTTGGTGCGGAGCGAGAAGACCGGGACAAGCGTACCTGCCAGTCTGCGGTTCCATATCTCAAAGAAAGCCTGGTCCAAGGTGTACACCACCGTCGCGCCCTTATTCATGTCGGGTAGGGCGATGGTGCGGTTGCTGCTACACTCCCACATCATCACGTGTCCTGAAGCGTTTGTTACCACAAACTTCAGCTCTATCGGCTCGCCTTGAAGCTGCTCGGCGTCGATGTCGACAGCCCATTCGCAGTAGTTGTGAAGCGTCATGGGCACGGCCTTGTCTGGACACCATTCGCCTAAAGCCTTCTGCGCACCTATCACTGCCAGACGCTCTCCGTCGCGGAGTTGCGGTGCCCGTACGATGAGACGCAGCGTGCGGGCAAAGGATGTAGACTTGAGAGGCTGTGGAACCTGATGGTTGATGCAGTCGGTAAATGCAGAACTGTAGAGATACGAGTCTTCGGGCATATCATTCCAACGGTCGTACACGTGATATTCGGTTGCAGCGGTACACGTGAAGTCGAGCACATGCTTCACCGTCTGCCATTCGCTTCGCTCGAAAGTGCCATCTGTCGTCACCTTATAATAATATATAAGGTTAGGGGTGGATGTACGCAGCGAAAGGTCGCACCACCAGTCCACTCCGTCTACGGTGGTCATACGAAGTGTCTTCACCTCGTCATTGTCCATGAAGCAGAGCGAGAGCTCCTCGCCGAATGCTGTACGGTATTCTATATGAAAGTGTATAGTCATTGTGTATATGGGTTATAGAATTATTACCATGAGAACTATTTATTCCTGTTGCTCTTGATGGCTGCCACAGAGAAGGCACCGCAGACAAGCAATACGCCAGCCACAATCATCATGTGGCTCTGGTGGGAGCCGACGAGATGAAGGAGGTGGCCGCCACACAGGGCTGCCACAATCTGGGGAATACAGATGGTGCCGTTGAAGAGTCCGAGATAAGCACCCTTATGGCTGTAGCCCTCAAGGGCGTTGGTGACAAAGGCAAACGGCATGGCGAGCATGGCTGCCCAAGCACAGCCTATGAGCAGGAAGGGCAGTACGAGCATGTTCTTGTCGCCGATAAACGGCACAAGGGCAAAGCCTATTCCGCCGATAACCAGGCTAAGGGCGTAAGCCAGCTTCTCGTTCTTGAACTTCGGCAGCGCCATGGCCCACAGCACCGACCCGATGGCTTGCCAGAAGAACAGCACGCCAACCCAGTTGCCTGCCTCCTGGTAGCCCTTGGAAACCACGTCGGTGGTGTGCCATACGGTTTCGGCAATGGTACCGTTGGTGTAGGTCCACATATACATAAAGGCAGCCCAGCAGAAGAACTGTACGAGTCCGACCTTCCAGAACATCGTCGGCGCATTCTTGAGAAGCGTTATCCAGCCTGCGCACTTCTTTTCTGTCTGAGGCTGGGCCTCGTTGTACTCGGCGTATTCCGCGGGGGTCCACTCCTTTACCTTCAACGTGGTGAAGATGACACAGAGGATGAGTATGGCTGCTCCGACATAGAACGAATAGATGACCGAGTCGGGTATTACGCCCTTTGCGGCTTCGTTGGAAATGCCGAGAGCCGTAAAGAAGAACGGAAATACGTAGCCTACAAGCGAACCGGCATTACAGAGAAATGACTGGATGGAGTAGGCGAGTGACTTCTGTTCCTCATTCACCATGTCGCCCACAAGCATCTTGAATGGTTGCATGGCCATATTGATGCTCGTGTCGAGAAACATCAGCGAGATAAGTCCGAAGACCATGGCCGTGCCGACAGCCATACCGAACGAACCGGCATTGGGCAGCAGGCACATTACCAGTACTGCCATTGTGGCTCCTACGAAGAGGTACGGGATGCGACGCCCGAAGCGACACCATGTCCTGTCGCTGAGCGTGCCTACTATGGGTTGTACGAGGATGCCCATCAGAGGAGGCAATATCCAGAAATAGCTGAGGTTATGGGGGTCAGCCCCCAGTGTGGCAAAGATGCGCGATATGTTGGCGCTTTGCAGGGCGTAAGCTATCTGTACGCCAAAAAATCCGAAACTCAAATTCCAGAGTTTCCAGAATGAAAGATTAGGCTTTTGGGTCATTGTTATTTGGTTTTCTGTTATTCTGTTTTTTATCCGTTCAGCGGGTGGTGCCTCTCACGACCAGTCGTGTCCTCACCACGCGCATGGCCACCTCATTACGCGGCAGCGAACCTTCCACCTGGCTGATGAGTATATTGGCAGCCTCCTCACCCACAACCACGCCACGTTGTTCCACCGTGGTGAGCATCGGGTCGCAGGCTATGGCACGCTCGCCGTTGGTAAATCCGCAGATGCTTATGTCGTTGGGGATGCCGAACCCCATGCGTTTGGCGGTGTAGAGTATGCCTATGGCGGTGTCGTCGTTGATGGCGAAGAAGGCGTCGGGGCGCTCGTCGTCAGGCAGAGAGAGTATTTCGGGTGTAATTGCCTCAGCCTGCGCGCGGTTGTCACATATACGCACAAGTTTTTCGTCTATCTTCAATCCGTTTTTTGCCAAGGCGTCACGATAGCCGTTATAGCGGTTCTTCGACAGCTCCAGGTTCATCGGCGAGCCATAGAAGGCGATACGCTTGCAGCCGGTATCTATCAGGTGGGTCACCGCCGTAAAGGCTCCGTTGTAATCATCCACCACCACTCGCGAACCGTTGACGCCGGTGCAGATACGGTCATAAAACACAAGTGGCACCCCATTGTCCATAAGCTGGCGGAAGTGGTCATACTGTCTGGTATCCTTGGCTTGCGACACGATGACGCCACACACCTTATTTTTATAGAAGTCGTCGCAGATTGCCACCTCCTTGTCGTAACGCTCGTTGCTCTGTGCCACCATCACACGATAACCGCGCGCACGCGCTTCCTCTTCTATTCCCGAGAGGATAGACGAAAAGTAGTAATGCACAAACTCAGGAATGATTACGCCGATAACCTTCATCGGCTGGCTATGGGTGTGGCGCAACGCCTCACCAATGACATTCGGGCAAAAGTTGTGTTCTTTTGCGTATGCCTTGATGCGTTCTTTTTGTGACGCGCTGATGCGGGGACTGTCGTTGAGCGCACGACTGACTGTCGCTACCGAGATGCCCAAGTCGCGGGCTATGTCTCGCATTGTTATAGGTGACTTATCTGCCATGGTTTTCAGTTATGTCGCAAAATTAGTCATTATTCCCGAATGTGTAATGCTTTTCTTTGCACAAAATATTAAATTGTAGTGCAATCGTTTGCATTGAGATTGTAGCAGTTTTCGCAAAAAAAAGATACAAGGTGATTAGATTAACCCTAACTTTGCAAGCAGATTGAAATGAGCCCAATAACTACTGAACTTCATTTACATAATATATCTATAACTAAAAACAGCAAAACATGAAGCAGTTGAAAATCAAATTGCCTCTGAAGACGTTGGTACTTGCCGGCAGTCTTCTCCTTGCAACAAGTTCCTTTGCGCAGAACAATGCCATCAAGGGACATGTGAAAGATGCTTCGGGCGAACCTCTCATGGGTGCAACCATCACTGTCAAAGGTAAAGCCGTAGGCATTACCGATGTTGATGGCAACTTCACCATCGATGCAGCCCCTGGTACAGAACTTACATTCACCTTCTTGGGCATGTTGCCACAGACCATCAAGGCAACGGGCAACATGACCGTAACTCTCTCCAGTGATGACAAGCTCCTCAATGAGGTGGTGGTCATCGGTTATGGTACTGTAAAGAAAAACGATCTTACAGGTTCTATCAACACGGTAAAGCCAAGTGAGGTGCAGGCCGGACTTGCTACATCGGCTCAGGATCTTCTGGTAGGTCAGGCTCCTGGTGTAACCGTAACCTCTGCCGGTGGACCTGAAGGCGGCGGTACAATCCGTGTGCGTGGTGGTTCTTCACTCAACGCCAACAACGACCCGCTTATCGTCATCGACGGTGTGCCATTGGACAACTCTGGTATACAGGGTATGGGCAACCCGCTCTCGATGATTGCCCCTGACAACATTGAAAACATGACCATCCTCAAGGATGCTTCCGCTACAGCCATTTACGGTTCGCGCGCTTCCAATGGTGTCATCATCATCACCACCAAGCGCGGTATGAAGGGCAAACCTCAGGTGAACTTCTCCGCCAATATGTATGTCAACACTGCCCGCAAGACCTACAAGTCTTTGTCTACAGAGGCATTGACTGAAGTTCTGGCACAGCAGTTTGGCGCTGACAGCGACCCCATTAAGTATATTCAGGCCAACGCCCAGAAGTATGGCGTGCTCAACACCAACTGGCAGGACGAAGTGCTGCGTACCACCGTCTCTCACGACTACAACCTGAGCGTGGGTGGAACTACCGGCTGTCTGCCTTATCGCGTGTCTGCCAGCTACACCAATAACAATGGTATTCTGATGGACTCTCGCATGGACCGTGCCACCGTGGGCTTCAATCTTACTCCTGAGTTCCTCAATCACCGACTCAAGATTAAGGCCAACGTCAAGGGCTACTGGATAAAGAACCAGTTCACCAACAGCGGTGCAGTGGCAGCTGCCATCGCTATGGACCCATCTGCACCTATTTATAATAATGCTCAGATGAAGGGTGGCATAGATGGCTACAAGCTCTGGAACGGCTACTACTCTCACATGAACGGTGCGGCTTTCAACACCAACGGTACAAACAACCCAATTGCCACTGCTACCGACAAGGACGACAAGGCCACAGTACTGCGCAGCAACGGTAACCTGCAGATTGACTATGCACTGAAATGGTTGCCCGACCTGCACTTCAACCTCAACCTCGGTTACGATGTGAGCAAGTCTAAGGAGAACCTCTACACTGCAGCCAACTCACCTACAGCATGGGACGGATGGCGCAACGACGGTGCCGGTACTCACCAGTACATCGAGCAGTTCAAGAGCAATACCTTGCTCGATTTCTATATGAACTACCAGAAGCAGGTAGACTGCATCAAGTCGTTCTTCGATGTTACAGCTGGTTATTCTTGGCAGCGCTTCTATAGCGACGGCCACAACAACGGTACTGTCTTCACCACCGACGGTTTCAGCACTCCTGTTCTCAACGCTGACGGCACCTATACTCTCAACTGGGGTACACAGCGTGAGGGTACTACCTACACCGACCCTGCCAAGACTGCATGGGCTAAGCATCTTCAGTTGCTGTCATTCTTCGGACGAATCAACTATACTCTGATGGACCGCTACCTCTTGACATTCACTGTACGCGGCGATGCTTCTTCACGTTTCAGCAAGGAAAACCGTTGGGGCGTATTCCCCGCAGCGGCATTAGCATGGAAAGTCACTGACGAACCTTGGATGAAGAGCGTCAAGAAGGTGATGGATGAACTGAAACTCCGCCTCAGTTGGGGTGTCACTGGTCAGCAGGATATCGGCGACAACTACTATCCTTACCTCGCCACATACGTATCGTCTGTACAGGGTTCTAACTATCCTTCACTCAGCGGCAATGGCTTCATCTCTACCATGTACCCCTCGGGTTACGATCCCAAACTGAAGTGGGAGGAGACTACTACATGGGACGCCGGTGTTGATGTTGCCTTCCTCAACAACCGCATCTCTGCCAGCTTGGATTTCTATCTGCGTAAGTCAAAGGACTTGTTGAGCTACGTATCAGTACCCAGCGGTTCGTCTACCACCAACATGATGAACCAGAACATCGGAACACTGAAGAACCAGGGTGTCGAGTTCTCTATCACAGCTCGTCCTATCGTGACCAAAGACTTCACTTGGACTGCCAGCTACAACGTGGCTTACAACAAGAACAAGATTACCAAGCTCAACAACGATGGTTCATATATTGAGACAGGTGGCATCTCTTCTGGTAATGGAAACAACTGCCAGGTACAGGCCGTTGGTCATCCTATCAATTCATTCTACCTCTTTGAGCAGGTGTACGACAAGGACGGCAAGCCACTGGAAGGTGTATACGTAGACCAGGATAATAACGGTGTAATCAACGACGACGACCGCCGCATATATCACAGCAAAGACCCGAAGGTGACAATGAGTTTCTCTTCTACTTTCAACTGGAAGAACTGGGACCTCGGTATCGCAATGCACGCCAACATCGGCAACTATGTTTATGCCGACGCCATGTCTGACCATGCTGTCGTTGACGACTGTTGGAAGAACGGTAAGTTAAACAACCTCATCCAGACCGATTACTACTTCAACGGCACCGTCAATCCTGCAGTAGGCATCATGAAGAGCGACTACTGGCTGCGCAATGCCAGCTTCCTGCGCTGCGACAACATCACACTGGGTCACACATGGCCCTATCTGCTCGACAACAAGATGCGTCTGCGTCTCTACGGAGCAGTCCAGAACCCATTTGTCATCACCAAGTATAAGGGTCTCGACCCAGAGGTGGCAAGCGGTATCGACCGCGACGTCTACCCACGTGCTACAACCTTCACCATCGGTGTAGTGGCAAGTTTCTAAATCATACAACAAGCGTCTAACAATACAATAAAGACTATAATAATATGAAATCATATAAAAGCATCATAGCTTCAGCATTGTTTGCAGGTCTGGCCCTGACCACCACATCCTGTATCGGCGATTTGGATCTTGAGCCCAATGATCCGAACACCACCACAGCCAGCAACATGACAGAGGCTGCTTACGAGGCCGTATTGGCTAAGTGTTACTCTGGCTTGGCTGTATCTGGCCAGGGCGGTCCCGACGGAGATTCAGATATCTCTGGTCTCGACGGCGGTACCGGACAGTACACACGTGCGCTCTTTATGCTCAACGAGTTCCCCACCGACGAGACAAAGTGGATATGGAAAGACGAGGGCGTCATCGACCTTAACACCAACACATGGGGTAAGGGCAACGCCAACATCTTCGGTACATACAGCCGTATGTATGTAGAGATAGCCATCTGCAACGACTTCCTGCGCCTCATCAAGGGCAAGGACCAGTACAAGGATATGGCTCTCGAAGCCCGTGCGCTGCGCGCCATGAGCTACTATAATATCGTAGACCTCTTCGGTATGGGTGGCTTCATCACAGAAGAAGACGCCGTAGGAAGCAAGCCCAAGCAGATTTCACGCGTCGAGCTTTACACATGGCTGGCCACCGAGTTGGAAGACATCGTAGCCAATATGTCTGATGCCACACCCCACTACGGACGCGTAGGCAAGGACGGCGTTGAGGCTCTTCTCGCCCGTCTCTATCTCAATGCTGGCGTCTTTAGCGGCACTCCAGCCTACGACAAGTGCGCTCAGCACTGCGAGAACATCATCGCACGCCATAAGGGCAAAGGTTTCAAGGGCTCTGGTCTTGCAGACCACTACCTCTATCTGTTCTGCGGCGACAACGATGTATATATGCCAGGTGGCTCAGATGTCAACGAAATCCTTTGGGGTATTCCCTACGATGCCGTTGAGGTCACTCCTTACGGAGGCACCACCTTCCTCTGCGTTGCAGGTGTCAGCAACCTGACCGTCGACAACGATGGCGCTTATATGAACTGCGAGGACTATGGACTCAACCAGCAGTGGGGCTGTATGCACGCCACCAAGGAATTTGCCGACAAGTTCGCTTCCGAGCCCAACGACGTACGCTGGTCTATGTGGAAGAAGGATGTAGACGGATTCAAGAAGGAGAACACCGCATTCTCTAAGTTTACCGACGGCTATGGCGTGGTTAAGTTTACCAATCTGCTGCGCGGCAGCAACGGTAACCTCAAGAAGGGCGAAATCACCAAGTTCCCCAATACCGACCTTCCCCTCATCCGTCTGGCCGATGTCTATCTGATGTTTGCCGAGTGCGCAATGCGTGGAGCTGCCGACAAGGCCAAGGGTGTGGAATATGCTAACTATGTACGTGAGCGTGCAGGCGTTTCACCATGGACCCAGACCGACCTCAACGAGCAGAACATGATTGACGAGCGTTGCCGCGAGTTGTACTGGGAGAACGTGCGCCGTACCGACCTCGTTCGCTTCGGACTCTTTACAGGCAACAAGTACACTTGGTCATGGAAGGGCAATGTAGACAAGGGTGCCAGCATTCCTGACTACATGAACGTATTCCCGATTCCTTCATCGGTAATCGCTGCTCAGCCCGACTTCAAGCAGAACCCCAATTATTAAGCATCAATCAATCTTTATAAACAGATTAAGCAATGAAAAAATTAAGTTATATACTGTTCAGCTTCATCAGCCTGGTGCTTGCCACCGCTTCGTGCAGCGGCCCTGAAGAGGAGAACCCCGTCATCCAGACGCCCACCAAACTCGTGCTGAACACACCGGCTACTGCCAACCAATACGTAGACCTTGGCTATGACAAGGAGGCTGGCACTGTAAACTTCACTTGCTCGCAGGCCGACTATGGCTTTGCTGCATCAGCCAATTATTACATGCAGGTATCACTCGATGCGACCTTCGCTAATTTTGTTGAACTTGCCGACGCCTACACTTCATGCAACCTGAACGTGAAGGCAAACCAGATAGCAGAAGCCATCTGCAAACTGCGCGGCATCAAGAGTGAGGAAACCTACACCGACGAGCCTGCCCGCAAGGTGTACTTTCGCGTAAGGTCTCAAATTCTGAAGTACGAGGACACCAGCATCCTCTCAAATGTTGTGGCGATGGAGAAGATTAAGGGCTACTTCGCTCTGCGTCTGCCGGGCTACATCTTCCTCGTAGGTGCACCTGAGGGTTGGACTGGTCCTTCCGAAGATAATAAGGCCCACTACGAAGCCTGGAAACTCTTTGAGGACGAAAATGCTGTAGGCAGCAAGGTCTATCACGGAGAATTCGACATTCCTGCAGATAAGTTCCAGTTCCGTTTCTACTCAGCTCTGACTGGATGGGACAAGGATTCTTACGGTAGCCAGGAGAACGACGCACCCAAGGACATCAGTATGACCAACGGCATTTACGACGGAGCCATCGTCAAGGGTAAGGGTAGCTACCAGTTGCCCGGCTGGACTGGCGGAAAAGTCAAGATTACCGTCAATATGAGCAACGACTCTAAGATGACCGTCAAATTCGAGAAAGTAGGTTAACATTTCAGTAACGTCAAAGTGAACATAATCATGAAGAAATCAACAATAGCATTTATAGCAGTCCTGTCTCTCGTCTTCGCCTCGTGCGATGACGACTGGACAGAGGCCCTGCCACAGGTTAATCCTCAGGAGCAAGCCTTTGCTGTCGACGACATCACGCTCAAGAGCATTGTCCCCGAGGCAGTCAATCTGCAGGAGGCATATATGAAGGACAATAAGGTGAAGCTCTTCACCGAAAGCGTGAAAAACCTCCCTGCTGGCAGCAAGATGATGTACGAGCTGCAGTTCAGCAAGACCGCCGACTTCGCCAAGTACGGCACCCTGGTATGCGAAATGGATTCCGACACAGCTGTAGTGAGAGCCTCTGACTTCCAGAACGCTTATGTGGCAGCTATCAGCCGCGGCTCCAAGGCCAAGCAGCTCTACCTGCGCTACGCCGCTTACATCGTCAAGGACGGGACTTCAGTAGTCCGCGTAGGCGACCCCAACACTTATCTGGGCGCCTCCCAGGTGAAGGTTACTCCTTATCCGAGCGACCTCGTCATCGAGAACAACTACTACCTGCTGGGTACCATCAACGGATGGTCGGTAGCTAATGCCGTCAAGTTTGACCACAGTGGCGACCCCTACGACAACCCCGTATTCACCCTTAAGGTGAACATCAGCGAGAACGATGCTGCCTCCGGATGGTGGTGGAAGGTTGTGCCTGAGTCTACATTCCGGAATGGCAACTGGGTAGACGCTGACAATGCAGCCTATGGTGTGGTTGAAAACGGCGACGGTGCTGCCGAAGGAAGCCTCGTTGGACGTACCGCAACGAATGATGTAGGTGCAGGATGTCTGAAGATGAGCGGAGAGTTGCTGTTGTCCATCAATCTCGAGGATGGCACCTACTCGTTCACCCCTATCGCAAAGTAATTGTAAATCCTTAAGACATAGATACATTTTGTCACATAGATTCGTTAAGACTTTAGATTTTTTAAGTTAGATTGGAAGAGACTGCTCACTTGGTGTGAGTGGTCTCTTTTCTTATTGGCGACGCGCCAACGTGCAAACGATTGCGCAACTGGTTTGTACGTTTCTCACTCTGTCACACTTGTTTATAGGGGAATTTGAGATAACTTTGGAGTATAAACCAAAGGGGTAGCCCAGCGGCGCGATGCCAGTGGACTAACCTCGCCGACAACCATAATTGGGGTATACGGTAGTATGGGTATGCCCTCTGCTCTGATAGTAACTAAAAACAGAATAAGATGAAGACATTTTACATGACTCTCGTTGCCCTTATGGCAACATTAGGCATCCATGCACAGGGTTGGCCAGCCAACTACGACGGCGTGATGCTGCAAGGATTCTATTGGGATTCATACCGCGCGTCAAAGTGGTTCAACCTCGAAGCCCAGGCCGATGACCTCGCACCCTACTTCAGTCTGGTATGGATACCGCAGAGCGCTAACTGCGGCAGCGGACGTTCCATGGGCTACGACGACCTTTACTGGTTCAGCAATTACAACAGCTCGTTTGGCAACGAGACCCAACTGCGCTCGATGATCAAGACCTTCAAGAGCAAGGGCATTGGCACCATTGCCGATGTGGTCATCAACCACCGCAATACCCTCACCAGCTGGACCGACTTCCCTGTAGAGACATACAAGGGCACGACCTACCGCATGTATTCTACCGACATCTGCCACGACGATGATGGTGGTAGCACCTACAACTGGGCTGTCGGCCAGAGTCCTAAGCTGAGTCTCAGCAACAAGTATGACTCGGGTGACGGCTGGGATGGCATGCGCGACCTCGACCACTACAGTTCCAACGTGCAGAGCGTGGTGAAGGCTTACCTCGACATGCTGCTCAACGACTTCGGCTACGCCGGATTGCGTTACGACATGGTCAAGGGCTACGCTGGAATGTTCACCGGCATCTACAACACCGCCCTCAAGCCACGCTTCTCCGTAGGCGAATACTGGGACGGCAACGCCAATACCGTCAAGGCCTGGATAAACGCCACCAAGGTCAACGGCGAGCCCACATCGGCAGCCTTCGACTTCCCCGTGCGTTACGCCGTGCGCGACCTCATCGCTTCCAACTGGAGTGCCAGGGCAAAGGACGGACTCATCGCCGACGCTGCCTACCGCCGCTATGCGGTGAGCTTTGTGGAAAACCACGACACCGAGTATCGGTCCAGTACGGAGCAGCAAGACCCTATACGCAAAGACACGCTTGCCGCCAACGCCTACATCCTCGCTGCTTGCGGCACGCCTTGTGTCTTCTACAAGCATTGGCAGGCATACCCCACAGACATCAAGATGATGATTAACGCCCGCCACATAGCAGGCATCACCAACACCAGCACCACCGTCTTCAACGAGCATGTAGCCACGCAGTGCAATGTCCTCAAGACCGAAGGTGCTCACGGCACTCTCTACGCCGTGATGGGCCAGCGCGCCAACGCTTACCAGGCTCCGGCGGGTTATACCGAGATACTGCGCGGATATCACTATCGCTACTTGCTCAGCAACAGCAGCAACGTGGCTTGGGTCGACCTTCCCTCCGGTCACTATGACGATGCGCAGAAGGCTCGTCTTACTGCGGTGAGCAGCCAGCCGGGTGCGCAACTGGTCTACACCACCGACGGAACCACGCCCACCGCGCAGAGCCGCAAGGCGGCAAGTGGCACGCTCGTCGACATCCCCGCCGGCACCACCACGCTGAGTGTGGGACTACTCGTAGGCACCACGGTATCGGCTGTCATCACGCGCACCTATGAGGTCAGCGCTCCCGACGCCTTCATTCCCTACGACATCACCGTAAACGTGAACGCTGACAACGTGGGATGGAGCCGCGTAAACTTCTGGGCTTGGGACGACCAGTACGGCGACAACTTCACAGCCACTGGCACGTGGCCCGGCGACGCCGTCACCGTCGCTAAGACCATAGAAGGCCGCAAATGGTACAGCCGCACCTACCGTATAGCCAAGCGCGATGCCATGCTCTCATTTGTCTTCAGCACCGCCAGCGGTTCTCCCCAGACCGTCAACGTGTACGACATCAACAAGGACGCGTTCCTCGAAATTGCCACCAGCAAGGACAGCCAGAACCATTACTACGTGACCGATGTGACACCGCAGACTCCTACCGCCATAACCACCGTGACCACCGACATCCAGCGCCGACCCACTGTCTGGTACGACCTGCAGGGTCGCCAATACTCCCATCGCCCCACCCAGCCCGGCGTTTACATCAACAGCGGCGAGAAGATTATGATACGGTAAGCCTCAGTGTAGCATCAGCATCATGAGGTATGCCTCAAGTCCCTCCCCAACCCTCCCCAAAGGGAGGGCGTTCAAACTGGAGCCCCTCCCCAACCCTCCCCAAGGGGCGGGAGTCCATTCTCGCTGTGTTTAAGGAGTTTAGTCAAGACTCCTTCCCCTTGGGAGGGCACTGAAAAAGTCCCCTTTTTTTATGACCAAAACGGAAAATGCTTACGATTTGTAACTTCTCTTTCTGCAAATCACCTAAAATAAGGCTAAAATAGACAGATAATAAAGGGTAAAACAGCTATTTCTCCGTCATCAACTTTCAATTTGATAGTGGTTTTTAGTTTTTCAGTGCCCTCCTTGGGGAGGGTTGGGGTGGGGCTTTCAGTTGTATCCTACTTAGGCAGATTGAATGCCACGGTCATCTCCTTGAGCTGCTCTTCGCTCATGCCATCGGGCTCGTAGCCCATGCACTTGGCATTGATGTATATCTTGGCACTCTTGGAGAGTACGTCAATCTGGTCGAAGGCATCCATGGCGTCGAGGCCCTTGGCGAAGACGCCGTGCTTCTCCCACAATACCACGTCGTAGTCTTCGAGCTCGGCGAGAGTTCCCTCTGCCAGTCCGAGGCTGCCCGGCAACTGATAAGGCACTACGCCCAAACCTAACGGACAGAATGCCTTGGTCTCGGGAATCATGCTCCAAAGGATGTTGGTGAGCACATCCTTGCCCATAAACTTCTTGTTGTGACTCATAGCCACCAGCTCGATGGGGTGGGTGTGAACCGTGGCGGTGTAGGGTGAACCCTTCTCTATCATACGGTTGTGCACGGCCAGGTGGCTGGGCAACTCTGATGTAGGCTGGACGAGATTGTCGGCGATGATGACATAGGTCTCGCAGTCGTCGAGGATGCGGATGACGCTGCCGTTGTCCATAGGCCAGCGGGCGAGGTCGCGCATGCGCTTGCCGGTACCCTTGCAGTAGAAGTAGCAACCACGCAGATGGGGGAGCGTGATGCCTATGTGCTTGATTTCGCCGAGGGCAGGCATGTGCCTCATCTCGTCATCCACATACTTGCTGATATTGACAGTGATGTTGCCACCATTGCGCTCAGCCCATCCATTCTGCCACAAATAACCAGCCACTTCGGCTATCTGGTCAATCTCCTTCTTCAGGAGAGGGCGTCCGTCTAAAATACTTTTCATGATTCTTATGATTAATGTATAACTCTATTTTCTATCTATATTCCGGAAGTCGCTCGGCTTGAGTCCCGTCTTCAGCTTGAACTTGGAAGAGAAGTAGTCGGGCGAATCAAAATTGAGCATATAGGCTATCTCCTTGACGAAGAGGTCGGTGGTGGAGAGCAGCTCCTTGGCTCGCTGCAGCTTGAGGTCCTGCTGGTAGAGCGCGGGCGAGATGCCGGTATACTCCTTGAAGAGCTTGCGGAAGCTGGAGTAGCTCACGCCCAGCTGTTCGGCAATCTGCTGCACGGTGAGGTCGCTCTCTACCTCCTTGCGCATGATGAAACGTGCGCGGTTGATCATATCGACATGCTCACTGTTCTTGCTCAGCAGGATATTGCGCTCGAGCGAATACATCAAACCTATAAGGTGGTTGACTATACCAGCCAGCAACTGCTGCGAATAGGCTGCCTCCTGGACGGCGGCATGGTAAGCCTCGTCGTAGAGACGGGTGATGGTATCGGAGAAACCTACATGGTAGATGGGGTGTTGGGGAGTAAGGAAGCCGGCACGGACGCGGTCGTCGACATTGCGGCCGCTGAAACCAATCCAATAACAGTTCCATCCCTGTGGACCAGGATGGTAGGTGTGCCACTCATGGGGGAAGAGCAGGAAGAGGTCGCCCTCGCGCAGACGGGTCGGTCGCTGGTTGGTAGTCTCAAAGACTCCCTCGCCGCGGGTAACATAGAGCAATTGATACTCATGAAGTTCACGACCCTTGTTGACATCAAAATAATAGCCGTCAGCATGGCCGCTGGTGGGATACTCTTCACCATTGCTTATCTCTTCATAACCCACCGTACTGATGGTGAGTCCCCAGAGCTGGTCGCGCTCGTTGGTTACCAAATACTTGCTTTTCTGCATGATGTTGATTAGATTGTATGTACAAAGTTACTTATTTTCCACCAATCGACCTTCGTTTTTTGGCAATATTTTTATTACGGCTGCTGTTTTCATGCTCGGGGAACGCAAAAAGGGAGAGACCGCCATGGCAACATGCCGTCTGGCGGTCTCTCCCTCGATGATGATTGTCGGCAGAAGAGTGGTTTCAGAACTGCTCGAGTATCGCGATGCGCTTGCGGGTATCGGGGTGGGTGCTGAAGAGCGAGTCGAAGAAGCCCATCATGCCGCTCGTGAGAGCCTGGGGATGGATAATGAAGAGCTGGGCTACATCCTGGCGCTGCACACCCTGCAAGCCGGGGGCGCCAGATATCTTGCGCAGTGCCGAAGCCAGTGCGAGCGGATTGCCGCAGAGCTCGGCGCCACCGGCATCGGCCATATACTCGCGCTTGCGGGAGATGGCAAAGCGCGTGATGAGGGTGAAAAAGTAGGCCACGGCACAGCAGACCACGCCCACGAGCATCACAATGATGATGCTCACGCCCGAGCCTTTCTCGTCGCGGCTGCGGCTGTGAGAGCCGTAGAACATGGCGTTGAACATCATGTGCATCACTACGCTCATCACCGTCGAGACGATGCCCACGAAGACGATGCTCGTGATGAGCACACGGGTGTCGCGGTTGCGGATATGGGTGAGCTCATGGCCCAGCACTCCCGCCAGCTCGTCGTCGTTGAGCACGCGCAGCAGTCCGGTGGTGACGGTCACGGTGTAGCTCTTCTTGTCGATGCCCGAGGCAAAGGCGTTGAGTTGAGGGTCGTCGACGATGTTTATCTGGGGCATATCCATGTTGCAGGTCATGCAGAGGTTCTCCACGATATTGTATACCCTCGGGTTCTCCCTCCGCGTGAGCGGGCGGGCTCCCGTAGCGGCACGCACCATCGAGGAGTTGGCGAAGTAGGCGATGAGGAACCACACACCCACGATGCCCACCACCCAGGGAGCGATGGCCACGAAGGAGCAGTTGACGGCGTCGTAGTCTACCTCGGCAGCCACATTGCCATAGGCGTCAGCGGGTGGCGCGCCCATCGACTGGATGATGGCGAGGAACACCCACACCGTGGCAAGGATAATCAGCGGGAAAGACAGCAGAAGCAGCACGCTGCGCAGGTTGTTGCGCCGTATCTGCGTCATCATACCAACATACTGCATAGGCTCAGAACTTGATTTCGGGGGCCTTGTCCATAGCCTCACGGTCGGTCTGGGGGATTTCAAACATCACCTCCTTGTGGAAGCCGAACATCTGGGCGATGATGTTGGAAGGGAACACCTGTACGGCATTGTTGAGCTCACGCGTAGCTGAATTGAAGAAGCGGCGGGTGGCAGCCAGCTTGTTCTCGATGTCGGCTATCTCGGTCTGGAGCTGCATGAAGTTCTGGTTGGCCTTGAGATCGGGATAGGCCTCGAGCTGCACCTTCAGTCCGGCGAGCGCACCGGTAAGCTGGTTGTCGGCGGCTATCTTGTCGTTGATATTGGTGGCTCCCATAGCGGCTGAGCGTGCCTCGGTGACGCGCTGCAGCAGCTCTTTCTCATGGGTGGCATATCCCTTGACGGTAGCCACCAGCTGGGGGATGAGGTCATAACGCTGGCGGAGCTGTACATCGATGTTGGCGAAAGCATTTTCACGATTGTTGCGCATGCGCACCAGGTTGTTGTACTGGCCTACGAGCCACAACGCGAGTAGTACGACGACTACCAAAACAATAATCCATGTCATATACTTAATCTTTATAATTATATAGGTCAAAATTACCAAAAAAGCGACAACCGCCCAACTATTCGGGCTTAAAGAATGTAAACAGGTGCAGATTTTCACCGCCGCCACCCTCACCGCCGCCACTCGGGGCAGGGTAGAGGGCAAATTAACTGGAACTTTCCTTTGAATTGTCTTGACTTTGTAGTAACTTTGTCTACTGACAATAATTATACAAGGTATGAAGAAGACACTATTCTCTCTGTTTCTCCTGTTGTCTGTGGCTCCGATGTGGGCACAGACAGACACCCTGGTGGCCAGCGAACTGACCGATACCAAGCCGCACGACGGCAACGAGGTATGGGCGCGCGTGCCCGATGCAGTGCAAATGGCGTGGGGCTCCACCGATGTCCGCTACGCCAAGATGAACGTGCCCCGTGGGCGCATGGCAAAGACCCTGAGGCTCGACGCATGGGCTGGCGAGCGCGTCATGGCTCAGGCTGTGGTATGGACGCGCCACGACATCGTCTCGCCACGCGTAGAGGCTACAGCCCTGACCTGTGGCAGAGAGGTGATAGACGCCAAGGCCGTCAACGCCGGATTTGTGGGATATGTGATGACCGACGAGCTCAACCATAACGGCAAATCCAACTGCGGCCACCGTCCCAACAAGGCCGACTTCGACTCGTCGATGGTCGCCGACATGGTCTATGGTCCCCACATCGACCGTATTTCCCGCTGCACCACCCGCCCGGTTTGGGTCAACGTGCGGGTGCCTGCCCTTACGCGCGCGGGTATATATAAAGGTAAGATTGTCCTCACCGGCGACAAGGGCGAGAAGGCCGAAGTGGCACTCGAAGTCAAGGTGGGCAGCCGCCAACTGCCTGCGCCCAAAGACTGGGCTTTCGACCTCGACCTGTGGCAGAACCCCTATGCCGTGGCGCGTGTCATGAACGTGAAACTGTGGAGCCGCGAGCACTTCGACGCCATGCTCCCCGTGATGAAGATGCTTGCCGACGCCGGACAGAAGTCCATCACTGCCAGCATCATGCACCACCCCTGGAACGGACAGACCGAAGACCCCTTCTGCAGCATGATACAGCGCACGCTGACCGTCGACGGACAGTGGAAATACGACTACACCGTGTTTGACCGCTGGGTAGAGTTCATGACCCGCGAGGTGGGCATCACCGGCACCATCGACTGCTACACCATGATACCCTGGGCGCTGCAGTTCGATTACTACGACCAGGCTTCCAATACGGTGAAGTTTGTCAACGCCCGTCCGCAAGACGCCGCCTACCGCGACTACTGGCTGCCCTTCCTGCGCGACTTCGCCCGGCACCTGCGCCAGCGTGGCTGGTTTGAGCGTGCCGCCATCTCTATGGACGAGCGCCAGCTCGAAGATATGCAGTCGGCTATCGCCGTGATACGCGAAGCCGATGCCGACTTCCACATCACTCTCGCCGGCAACTACCACAAGGAGATAGAGCACGAGCTCGCCGACCTGAGCGTTCCCTACGGTAGCCCGCTCGACCGCAGCATCATCGCCGAGCGCCGCAGCCGCGGTCAGTCTACCACCTGCTATATATGCTGTACCGAGAGCTTCCCCAACACCTTCACCTTCTCCGACCCCGCCGAGGGCGCCTTCATCCCCATCCACGCCATGGTGCAGGGATACGACGGTCTGCTGCGCTGGGCTTACAACAGCTGGACTGCCGACCCCATGCGCGACACCCGCTTCCGCTCCTGGCCCGCCGGCGACACCTATATCGTCTATCCCGGTGGCCGCAGCAGCATGAGGTTCGACCGCCTGGTCGAAGGCATACAGTGCTGTGAGAAGGTGCGTCTGCTCAGAGCAGAACTGCAGGCCAAGGGCAACCGTCGCGCCCTGAAGCGCATCGACGAAGCCCTAAAGGTATTCGGCTGGGGCGGACTTGAACACACCCAGATGCCCACCGGCGAGCGTATAAGCCGCCTGCAGCACGTGCTCAACAGTCTCTAAGGTACCCCGGAGCCTCGGCGAAGACATTGAAATTTAAGCTGTAACAGACAGAAATATCCCGAAAAGTTTGGACGTCACAGATAAATGTCGTAACTTTGCACCCGCTTTTCGGCTTAACCGCTGGCCTATGGACGAGTCATTGAGCTACGTTGAGTTGGAACGACAAACAATTTTTAATTTCAAACAACACAATGGATTTAATTAAAGTTGCTGAAGAAGCATTTGCAACCGGCAAGCAGTTCCCCGCCTTCAAGGCTGGTGACACCATCACTGTCGCTTACAAAATCGTCGAGGGTTCAAAAGAGCGTATCCAGCTCTATCGTGGTGTAGTAATCAAGATTTCAGGCCACGGTGACAAGAAGCGTTTCACCGTTCGCAAGATGTCTGGTACTGTAGGCGTTGAGCGTATCTTCCCCATCGAGTCACCCAACATCGATTCTATCGAGGTGAACAAGGTAGGTAAGGTTCGTCGCGCTAAGCTCTACTATCTGCGCAAGCTCACTGGTAAGGCTGCCCGCATCCGTGAAAAGAGAGTGGTTAACACCAACGCTTAATAACGGCATCACCAAGGGTAAAACCCAAGAAATAAAGAGAGACATTCCTCATGCGGGGAGTGTCTCTCTTTTTTTTGCGCAATTTTGCGCACATGTTTTGAGCCGAATAACATTTATTAACAACGACATCCGGCACCCTACCTATTTATATAACTAACTTTGCATCAAATTCTGAAAGTAACATGACTAATATCACCAAGACCTTATGCCTCGGAGCAGCCATGATGCTCGCTCTGTCTGCCTCTGCGCAAAACGAGAAAGTTAAAGACCTGATTTCTCCACTCTCAGACCACAGCATCCAGCTCCATGGATACTTCGACAATGACATCCACAACAGTGTGGAGCATTGGAACAAGGGCGTCGTACCCTACGACCGCCTCATGGAGTTCTACGATAACAACGTCAACCGACCCAATTTCGCTGTAGGTGAGATGTGGGCCAAGGCTGTTCGCAGTGGAGCCATGCTTTATGCATATAACAAGGACCCCGAACTCAAGAAGATACTGGTCAACACCGTCAACAAGGTGTTCAAGTATGTGCAGAGCAACGGAGCTATAGCCTGCTCGCCCGTAGAAAAGCAGCCCGACGCCAAGGGTGGCGACCTCTGGGAGCGCAAATATATCATGCTCGGACTCTCGCAGTACTATGCACATGTGGAGAAAGACCCACGCGTGCTCAAACTGATGATTGCCGAGGCCAACAGCGTGATAGACCAGATAGGCGACGCTCCTAAGGTAGACATCAATACCCAGGGATGGAGCCGCACTGGCATCGAGAGCTACTCGGTGATGGAGCCCATGATGCGCATCTACAAGCTCACCGGCGACAAGCGCTACCTCGACTTCTGTACCTATCTCATCAAGAAGGGCGGATGCCGTGGCGCCAACATCTTCCAGGAGAGTCTCGACAACGTGCGTCCTCGACTCATGGGCAATGGCTACCCCAAGGCTTATGAGATGCTCTCGGTCTATGAAGGCTTGGTAGAGTACTACCGCTGCACCGGCGAGGAGAAGTGGAAGCAGGCTACGCTCAACCTTTTTGAAAACCTGAAGAAATACGAGATTACCATTATCGGTAACGGTGGTGCCGACTATCCCTACTATCCCAAGTGGAGAGGTGAGGCATGGGACGATACTGCCCTCGAGCAGACCAACCCCAAGATAGAGCGCATGATGGAGACCTGCGCCGGAGTGACCTGGATGAAGCTCTGCAGCCAAATCCTGCGCATCACTGGCGACGCTTCTGCCGTCGACTTCATCGAGAAGTATGTCTACAACGGACTCATCGGTGCCATGAAGCCCGGTGGCAACGGATTCAGCTACGTCAACCTGCTCAACGGTCAGAAGGTGACCGACAGAGGATGGGGTACCACCATCGACGGCATGGCTGTGACCTGCTGCAACCTGAGCGGACCTATGGGATTGGCATATATACCCTATGTAGCCGTGATGCAGAACGACCGCGGACCCGTCGTAAACCTCTACAACGCAGCTACAGCCACAGCCATGACCCTCAAGGGCAACGCCGTGACATTTACCATCGACACCAAGTTCCCACTCGCCAACACTGCGACCATCACCATCGATGAGGCACAGAAGGAGAAGTACGACTTCATGCTCCGCATCCCTGGATGGAGCACCAACACCATCGTCAAGGTCAACGGCAAAGCCATCGACAACGTGGTGGCTGGCAAGTATCTCACCTTGACACGCAAGTGGAAGAAGGGCGACAAGATAGAGTTGACCTTTGATATGCGATGCCGCCTCATCGACGCGCCCCACGGCAGCAACCCCGACGCATGGAACTACCAGGCTGTCATCTACGGCCCCATGGTGCTGGCGCGCGACGAAAATATTGACGCTGATTACAACAAACCTGTACAGGTAGTGGCAGATGCCAACGGCGAGGTGAAGATCACCCCCGTGAAGCCCACCCGCGAAGGCACCCGCATGGAGTTCCTCGTGCCCACCACCGACGGCAACATCCATATGGTTGATTACTCATCGGTAGATGGCTGGAAGGACAAGAAAATCTGTACATGGTTGCCCAAGAAACAATAATCTACTAATATCAGGAATCTCACAATTGAACATGATTTAAAAGGGGGGAAGCTCGCAACGAGCCTTCCCCCTTTTTTTTAATGCATGCCGATTGCGTGTTTTGATGTCCCTTGTGGAAAGTTATGTGAGGCATCCCTCATACGGCAGTAACGCCGAACCGAAGGTTAGTGCCGCGGCGCAATGCGCAACGAAAGGTAATGGAGTTGCGCTTTCCCAGCCCAGGGTTGCGTTTGGCTGTAGGCGCGACACCTGCAGCGATGCCAAAGAGAGCCCATTCCCAACCTTCTTCAAGGGGACAGTGCGCACCACAATCTCCTTAAACACAACGAGAATGAACTCCTGCCCATTAGGGGGTGAGAGAGGGCTTGCAATCAACTGTTTTTTTACCGCCAAAGGCGGACTTTTTTACGGCCAAAGGCCGCTTTTTGAACCGTGGCGGCTGTTGTCGTCATGCAAAGCATGGCGTTGGGGATGGCGGGGACAACAAGAAGGAAAACTTGTTTTCCGACTGGCGTCACCGATAACCACAAAAAGGCGAAGCCGACAACAGTCGCCATGGCTTTTTGTATTTACATCACTCACTAATAGAAGCAGCTGATAATGGATTGGTCCAACGATAAAGCCTTTGTTTCCTGCTGCGGGTAACGCCTTCGGCAAAGCCCAACACCCACTGCGATGCCCCACCTTATTATATATACTATTGTAGGCCTGTTGGTTGGAACTCCTTCCCCCTGGGTCTATTTACAAGTTACAGAGCTTCCAGCACGCGCTTGAGCACCACCTCGGCGCTTATCTCGCGGTTGGCGGCTTCGGGGATGACGAGCGAGTGGTCGCTCTCTATCACATCGTCGGTGACGATGAGACCGCGTCTTACGGGCAGACAGTGCATGAAGTATCCGTCATGAGTCCAGCTCATGTGCTCCGAGTCGATGGTCCACGACATATCCTTGCAGAGTATCTTGCCATAGTCCTCTTTGCAGCTTACGCCGGGGCAACTCCAGTTCTTGGCATACACGAAGTCGGCACCTTCGAGCGCGCGGCGCTGGTCATACTCCACATGGGCGTTGCCCACAAACTTCTCGTCCAGTTCGTAGCCCTCGGGATGGGTCACCACCAGGTCTACATCGGCAGCGTTCATCCATTGGGCAAAGCTGTTGGGCACAGCCTGTGGCAGCGCACGGCAGTGGGGAGCCCAGGTGAGCACCACCTTGGGACGCTTCGTCTTGCGGTGCTCGTCGATGGTGATGAGGTCGGCAAAGGCCTGGAGTGGATGCACCGTGGCAGTCTCCATAGCCACAACGGGGCGGCCGCTGTAGCGCACAAACTGGTTGACGATGGTCTCGGCATAGTCGAAGTCACGGTCTTTGAGCCCGGCAAACGAGCGCACGGCGATGATGTCACAGTAGCTTGCCATCACGGGGATGGCTTCGAGCAGATGCTCGCTCTTGTCGCCGTCCATGATTACGCCACGCTCGGTCTCCAGCTTCCATGCGCCGGCATTGACGTCGAGTACTATAACGTTCATTCCCAGGTTCATAGCTGCCTTCTGGGTAGAGAGGCGTGTGCGCAGACTATTGTTGAAGAATATCATCAGCAGAGTCTTGTTCTTGCCCAATTCCTGAAAGGCAAAGCGGTCGCGCTTTACCTCCTGTGCCTCGGCGAGCGCCTGACGGAGGTCGCCCAGGTCTTCTACATTGAAAAATGTCTTCATCTCTTTCTTCCTTTATTTGATTTGTCAGCGCCGGACAAATAGCCGATGCCGGCATCGATTGTGTGCGGGATACTGTTGATGTCACAAAAATACGCAAAAAACCTGACATGCACCGCTATTTTCCCCATTTTTTTGCCTGCCGTTTTTTTTAGACGCACCCCATCCAACGCCAACGGCGGAGCCAGACATCCGGTGATGTCCTGCTCCGCCGTGGAAATTGTTTCTGGGTCGTCTGTGCGGTTAGCGTGCCATAACCTTGTAGGCGCGGCCACCGGCCTTGACGATGTATACCTGTCCGGCAGCGAGGGTCAGCGTGTTGGCGCCAGCCTTGCCGCTCAGAGTCTGCTTGTTGCATCCCTCGAGGGTGAAGACATAGATGGGGGCAGCCTGCGCCAGCGTCACGGTCACGGTGTTGCCGCTTACGCTTACCTTGGGGTCGCCGTTGGCTACCACGTTGTCATCGATGCCTGCAGCGATGCTCAGGTCGGCATAGACAATGGGTGATGTGCCTGAGATTACCTCGCCACCCACGTCGTTGTGACGCCATCCTGTCACCTGGTAACCATACTTCTTGTTCTCCTCGAGACCAGAGAAGTTGTAAGAGGTGGTCTTGCCGTCGGTGAGTTTCACCAGGTCATACTTCACGGTGATGATGTCGCCCTTGTAGAGACCCTGGCTTACAGTAACCTCATCGATGAAGAACTTCTTGAGTCTTTTATCCTCAAATGAGAGCATGGTCTCAGAGTCGCCGTCGTTCATCTCCCACTCTTCATCGATATTGCCATTTTTGTCGAAGGTTGCCGTGTGCATGTTCAGTTTGCCGTCTACCATATATCCCACGTGGTATACATTGAGGGCGTCGCCGGCAGTACCATGGGCCTTGAGGTGTATCTTGTACTTGCCGCCGTTGGCCGACAGGTTCATGATGGGCGAGTGCAGATAAGACATGTTCATGGGGAAGCGGCCTGCATCGGCACCTATCATGCCTTTGGCCATCAGCACATTGCGTCCGCTCCAACCTGTGCAGTCTGTATACTTGTCCAGGTCTTCCGAGTTGATGCTGATGGGAAGCATCGTGGTGCCCTCGGTAGCCTTGGAGAACTGGTCGTCAAGGCGCTTGTCTATCTTGGTGTCCTCGACCACGTCGAAGCGGTAGGGCTGCACATAGTAGCCCAGCGCCTTGGGCAGATACTCCCAGTTGGCGGTGTACGAGGTACTCTTGATGTTGCTGGCGGGCAGGGGGTTGACACTCAGGAAGCCATCGACATACATGATGGCCGACATGTCAGAAACCTCGCTGCCATTCTTTGCCTTTACATAGTAGTAATAGACCTTCTCGGCATCCAGGTCGGTGGGAACAATCCATGTACCCTCAACCTCCTTGTCGCGCATCACGTATACGGGGGCCTTGTATTCATACTGTATAGAGTTGATGGCGATGTCGCCCACGTTGTGGCTGTCGTCCTTGACAATCTCAAAGACCACCTTGCCGATGTTGGAGCGGATTCCGCTGAAAGCATCCTCCAGGTCGAAATCTTCTTTGAGGTAGAAATAGTAAGCCTCTACCTGACCCGAACTGATCATGTCGCCGGCCTTGTCGTAGAGGGTCACCTTGAAACGGCTCGAATTTTCCTTGGTGATGCCCTGCGCATTGATGAGGTTGGCTTTGACGATACATCTGGAGAGGTTGCCGCCCACCATGAGGGAAGTAGACACCTTGTCGTCGTTGGCGTCCAGCACGATGTGGTCGCGGTCGTTGTAGTAGACCACGTCGGTGGTGCCGTTCTTGGAGATGTCAACGCTGAAACCAACAGGAATATTGGGGTTGGCTGTGTTGATTTTGCCGCCACTGTGGTTCACGTTGGCAAAGGTCTCGTCGAATTTCATCATGTTGTCGCCCAGAGTGTAGAGGCTGAACAGGTAGGAGTCGGCGCCGGCGTCTTCCCACGTAGCTTTGAACTGGGTGCCCAGATAGTTGTCGGGGAAACCGATGGTGGGTGGGTTTACGGCAGCATACGCCGATGCCACTGTTGTTGCGAACAGTGATAGGATGAAGTAGATTTTCTTCATTTTGTAGGTTTATTTTTATAGCTCCCGTATGAATAAAACTGCGCCCCGAGCCGGGAGAAATAACCACAGGGCGAAGCCGAATCTCTCTTTCCGAGTGCAAAATTATAAAAAATGATGAAATCCGACACAAAAACTATGTTTTTTGTACTTTTCGTAGCGAAAAATGGCAAAATGATAATCCTGTCCACCCACCCCGCCATGTCTTCTGAGGCCCCTCCCCAGCCCTCCCAAGGGGCGAGAGTTCCTTCCTGCTGTGTTTGAGGCGGTTTGATGACGTTTTTTCCCCTTGGGAAAGGTTGGGATGGGGCCTGTAGTGGTTTGGATGGGCCTTTGGTGGAACTCCTTCCCCTTGGGGAAGGTTGGGATGGGGCTTCCCCTGGCAACTCTGTAGGAGTTGCGTTTAGCCGAAGGCGTTATACTCAATCTGATGATACCGTCCTATAATGTTCCGCACATTGTCCTGGTGCGGGTAACGCCTGCGGCTAAACGCAACACTTACAGCGTTGCTATAATGGTCGTACTTGCACCCAGGGTAGCGGTCTTCGCCCGCAACCCTGGGCTGGGGAATCGCAACACTTACAGCGTTGCTGCAGTGGGAGGCCCCATCCCAAGCCTTCCCCAAGGGGAAGGAGTGTTTATAACCTACTAAAAATCAGTGAGAATAAACTCCCGCCCCTTGGTGAGTGCTGGGGGGAGGAGCTTTTAGGCTGAGCAGACCCTCAGCCAGACTGCCGCCCATGGCGCCAGCCCCGATGATGGCTATCGTTATAACTTGGCAAGTGTGCGTCCGAGGCGACCGATGAAGTCGTCGACCTCGTCACGTGTGAGGCATAGCGGAGGGAGGATGCGCAGGATATTGGTACCGGCGCAACCGGTAAAGCAATGCTCTTCGTGCACGAGTCGCGAGCGCACCTCGCTATGGGGGATGTCGAGCACGGCACCCGCCATGAGTCCGCGGCCACGCACCTCGACGATATGCTGCGACTCCTGCTGCAGCTCGCGCAGTCTGGCGAGCAGATATTCGCCCACCTCATGGGCATTGTCCACCAGATGCTCCTGCTCGAAGACGTCGAGCACAGCCAGGGCGGCTGTACATGCCAGGTGGTTGCCTCCGAAGGTGGTGCCGAGCTGGCCCTTCACCGCCTCGAAGCTCGGCGCGATGAGCACGCCCGACATGGGGAAGCCGTTGCCTATGCCCTTGGCCACGGTGATGAGGTCGGGGCGTATGTCGAGCCACTGGTGGGCAAAGAACTTACCGCTGCGGCCGTAGCCACACTGTATCTCGTCGCAGATGAGGATGGTGCCGTGGCGGTGGCAAGCCTCGAGCAGACCCTGGGCAAACTCGGCTGTAGCCATATTCAGTCCGCCTACTCCCTGGATGCACTCGATGATGCAGGCAGCCACGTCGCCCTTGGCGAGTTCGGCTTCCCATGCCTCCAGGTCGTTGAGGGGCAGGAAGGTGGTATGTCCGTTGGCATTGATGGGGGCATTGTATTTGGCGATGTCGGTCACCTCGACGGCGAGCGAGGTGCGGCCGTGGAAGGCCTTGCCGGCAGCGAGCACGCGGGTGCGTCCGGTCTTGAACGATGCCAGCTTGAGAGCGTTCTCATTGGCTTCGGCGCCCGAGTTGACAAGGAAGAGGCTGTAGTCGTCATACCCGCAGGCTTTGCCGAGACGCTCGGCGAGTTGCTCCTGCAGTCGGTTGATGACCGAGTTGCTGTAGAACCCCAGCCTGTTGAGCTGGGCTGTCATCATCTCCACGTAGTGTGGGTGGCAGTGGCCGATGCTGATGACGGCATGGCCACCATAGAGGTCGAGATATTGCTGTCCCTTGTCGTCCCAGACATGACAGCCACGGCCTTTGACGATGTTCACGTCCGAGAGGGAATATACATCAAACAGATTCATAGTCGCTATATATATAATAAGATGTAATCAGAATGCAGAGGGCTTCAGCCGCAGTCCGGCGCGCTCGTCGAGCCCGAACATGAGGTTCATGTTCTGCACCGCCTGCCCCACGGCACCCTTGAGCAGATTGTCGATGCAGCAGGTGATGAGCAGCTTGTCGCCATACTTGTCGCAGTGTACGAGCGCCTTGTTGGTATTGACCACCTGCTTCAGGTCTATCGCCTTGTCTACATAGTGGGTGAAGGCGGCATCGCGGTAGAAGTCGCGGTAGGCAGCCTCGATGGTCTCGATGTCGGCATCGGTGTGTACCACCTCGGTGGCAAAGATGCCACGGGCGAAGTCGCCGCGGTAGGGGATGAAGTCGATGGCAGCCTCGAGATGGCCCTGTGCCTGGGCGAGGCTCTGGCGTATCTCGGCGATATGCTGGTGGCTGAACGCCTTGTATATACTCAGGTTGTTGTTGCGCCAGGAGAAGTGGGTGGTGGCTGTGGGCTTCTGGCCGGCACCGGTAGAGCCGGTGATGGCATTGACGCTCACGTCGCTGGTGATGAGACCCAGCTTGGCGGCAGGTAGCAGACCCAGCTGGATGCATGTGGCAAAGCAGCCGGGGTTGGCGATGTGGCGCGCGGTGGTGATGGCTTCGCGGTTGAGCTCGGGCAGACCATAGACATAGTCGTGGTCGGGCGCGGCGATACGGAAGTCTTGCGCCAGGTCGATGATGCGCACGTGGTCGGGGATGGTATGCTCCTGCAGGAAGGCTTGGCTCTTGCCGTGGCCGAAGCAGAAGAACACCACGTCGACCTCGTCGAAGGGCATCGCGTCGGTGAAGCGCATGGAGGTCTCGCCGTAGAGGCCCTCATGGACATCGGTGAGCAGATTGCCGGCATTGCTGCTGCTGTTGACAAAGACCAGCTCGGCGTCGGGGTGGTTGATGAGCAGACGGATGAGTTCGCCGGCGGTATAGCCGGCTCCTCCCAGTATTCCTATTCTTATCATGTTGCTAATTGGCTTTGGGTGGAATGATAATCCACATGATGATATAGGCCAATACTCCGCTGAAGCAGGTGAAGACGGTGAGCAGCGTGTAGGCCACTCTCATGGCGGTAGGGTCGATGCCGAAAAATTCGGCAAGTCCTGCACATACGCCCGCAATCATGCGGTTGTTGCTTCTTTCCAGTTTCTTGTTGTTCATTGTCATGTCTGTTTAGATGGTTTGTATCATTATAGACGGATTGGGTACAACAATGGTTGCAGCCATTGGCCTTTTTCTTGTTCTCTGTGGAGCTTGCAGCCCGTTCAGAGCTATCGTTTCTCGTCGGGGTGGATGCCGTAGAAGACACGCAGCGGCGTCGAGGTGACCTTGATGAAGCCCTTGGCGTCGTCGGCGGTCCATCCGTGCTGCATCTCGCCATACTCGCCGAGCTTGCTCTTGAGCAGGTCGTCGGGTGAGTCCACACCCACGGTCTCAAATCCCAATGGGCGCAGCTTGAGGATGGCGGTGCCGTAGACGTGGCGCTGCGAAGAGGTGAGCATGGCCTCGATGTCGGGCATTACGGGCTCCAGATACTGGCTTTCGTGGAGGAACATGCCATACCAGTTGGCCACCTGCTCCTTCCAGTACTGCTGCCACTTGCTCAGCGTGTATTTCTCCAGCAGTCGGTGGGCCTCGATGATGAGCTTGGGGGCGGCTGCCTCAAAGCCCACACGACCCTTGATGCCGATGATGGTGTCGCCCACGTTGAAGTCGCGGCCTATGGCGTAGGCGGCGCCTATCTCCTCAATCTTCTGGATGGCGGCAATCTTGTCGTCAAACTTCTCGCCGTTGACGGCGGCTATCTCGCCCTTCTCAAAGGTAATCTTCAGCTCGCTCTCGTCGGTGCGGGTCACGTGCTTGAGAAACGCCTCTTCGGGCAATCCCTGTGCAGAGTCGAGCAGTTCACCTCCGCAGATGCTGGTTCCCCATATACCCACGTTGTAAGAGTACTTGAGCTTGGTGAAGTCGGCATAGTAGCCGTGGGCGTTGAGGTAGTCCACCTCTTCCTGGCGTGAGAGCGCCTTGTCGCGGGTCAGGGTGATAATCTCCACGCCCGGTGCCATGACGAGGAAGGTCATGTCGAAGCGTATCTGGTCGTTGCCGGCGCCGGTAGAGCCGTGGGCTATGGCGTGGGCACCTATCTCGTTGGCGTAGCGGGCTATGGCGATGGCCTGGAAGATGCGCTCCGACGATACGCTGATGGGGTAGCAGTTGTTGCGCATCACGTTGCCGTAAATCATGTACTTCAGACTCTTCTCGTAGTACTCCTGGGTCACGTCGAGGGTCACATATTTTACAGCGCCCAACTTGTAGGCGTTGGCTTCATTCTCCTTGAGCTGTGCGGCACTGAATCCGCCGGTGTTGGCACAGGCGGCATACACGTCATAACCTTCTTCAGTAAGTTTCATGACGGTGTACGAGGTGTCGAGACCGCCCGAAAAGGCTACTACTACTTTCTTCTTGCTCATAATGATTGGTGTTTTATTAGTTCTGTTCTTGGTTTCTCTTGTCTATCTTGTTGATTCTCTCGATTACCTCCTGCGGCAGCTTGGCGGGCAGGTGCTCCTCGGGGTCGTAGAGCATGGCGGTGCAGATGCAGTACTTGCGCCCGGTGCGCTTGAGCACGTCGACATTGATGCAGCCTTCGCATCCGCGCCAGAAGGCTTCGTCGTCGGTGAGGTCGGCAAAGGTCACAGGCTGGTAGCCCAACTGCGTGTTCATCGTCATCACGGCGGCTCCGCTCGTAAGACTGAATATCTTGGCGTGGGGCCAGCGGGTGCGGGCGAGGGTGAAGGTGAGGTCCTTGATGCGCTTGGCCACGCCGTGCTTGCGGAAGTCGGGGTGTACTATCAGTCCCGACGTGGTCACATACTGCTTGTTGCCCCATGTCTCTATATAACTGAAGCCGGCAAAGCGGTCGCCCGAGAGGGCTATGACGGCTTTGGCCTCCTTCATCTTGGTGGTAAGATACTCGTGCGTACGCTTGGCGATGCCCGTTCCTCTTACCTTGGCGGCGTCGGCAATGGTCTGTAAGATGGTGTCCACGTATTTCTCGTGCGAGGCGTCGGCCACCATTACCTTGATTTCTTCCATTCTTCTCTTCTTGGTTTATATCAGATTGGGGATTACCTGCATCAGCTTGCGCTCCAGCCTGCCGCGGTCGGCGCCCTCGGCGAGGATGGTGACGATGGTGTCGTCGCCGGCGATGGTTCCCAATATCTCTATGATGTTACTGTTGTCTATGTTGTAGGCTATCGCGCTGGCATAGCCAGGCCGTGTCTTGATGACGGCGATGTTGTTGGAGTATTGTATCGACACGAAACCAGGCGCCTGGAGCATCTGCTTGGCGGTCTTGGGACGGGTGACGCGCTTGTACATGGTCTCGTTGGGCAATACGTAGACATACTTGCCGTTCATGCTCGATGCCTTGGCTATCTTGAGCAGCTTCATGTCGCGGCTCAGCGTGGCTTGGGTCACCTCGAAGCCCTCTCTAATCAGTTCGGTGAGGATGTCTTCCTGGCTGCAGAACTCCTTGCTGGAGATGAGCATCTTGAGAGCCTCGATACGGTCTTTCTTTCCTTTCATGATGTGTATATTTATACATTTACGGGTGCAAAATTACACAAAAGATGCATATTCGCCAAAGAAAAATGTATAAAAATACGCCCGCGCTGTATATTTATACAATAATTTACATTATATACACACTCCCATTTATGGCCGTCGGGCTGTAGGCATTGACGGCTGCGACGCGGGCGGTAATGGACGCAAGTGTCGGTAAATCAGATGGTTGGCTTGGTGGTGATGACGGGTGTCGTGGAGCGGGGCGATGGGCGATGGGTGGGTCGCCGCACTTGCGCAAAGTTGTGCAATATACAGTAAATGATGTATATTGCCTCGTTCCCCACCGCTTCCTTGTCGCTATACCGCCATCAGCACTACATATATTATATTGATGATGCCGGCAGCCATCAGCAGCTTGTTGTAGGTGGCGCCCTTGGCGCGGATGGTGGCTGCGAAGAGGGCGGCGGCAGGGACGACCACCAGCATGGCGAGGCTCCAGCCCAGAGCCAGATAGGCGAGCACAGGCATCAGAGCCACCACGGTGCCCATCAGACACAGGGCTGCGCGGCGCCCGAACCTCACGGGGAAGGTGCGCTTGCCCACGAGCCGGTCGCTGTCCATGTCGCGCAGATTGTTGATGAGTAGCACGCACATCGAGATGAGTCCGCTCACGCCTCCCGCGCACCATACCGACCACGCAAACTGCCCCGTCTGCAGGTAGTAGGTGCCCGACGAGGCTATCACGCCGTAGTAGAGAAATACGAATATGTCTGCCACGCCCAGATACGACAGCGAGTGGCTGGTGGCAGTATAGAGCCAGGCGAAGAGCAGCGCGCTGACGCCGATGGCGAGGATTACCCAACCGCCGTGGACGACCAGGAAGAGACCGCAACCCACGCTTACCGCCAGTGCCGTAAGGCAGGCCCACTGCATCTGCCGCTTGCTCACCTCGCCTTCAGCCAGCGCGCGCTTGAAGCCGGCACGGCCTTTCTGGTCGGTACCCCGCACGAAGTCGTAGTAGTCGTTGATAAGATTGGACAGTATCTGCAGCGCCAGCGCGCAGACGATGGTCACTGTAGCCACGGTGGCAGAGGTGACGGGCGACGGCATGGCTATCAGCGCCGCCATGACCGGACAGAGCGAGGCAGCAAGTGTCTGCGGGCGCACTATCCTGAACCAGAGTCCTATAGTCTTCATCATAGTCATAGTCGTTGTGTGTGATAAAACAAAAAGCCACACCGCCTCTCTGTGGGAGATGGGTGTGGTTATAGTCGTGGTAGTCTACATAGCTATCTTACTTGTTGGTGTCCAGACCGATGCGCACTCCGTCGTAGTTCTTGCTCAGGTCGCCCATGGTCTGCAGGGTGCTATTGCCGCTCATCGCTGCAAGGGTCTGGAAGAGGTTGAGCAACTTCTTCGACTCCATCAGGAAGCTCATGCCGCCTGTGGTCTTCTTGGCATATACGTTGAGGCTGAAGAGCAGGGTCTTCAGCACCAGCTTCTGGTCTTCCTGTGTGTAGGTCCACTGACCGCTGATGGGCTTGCCGTCTATCTTGCCGCTGAAGGTCTTGTCGCTGTTGATGGTGAGATAGGTGTTCTGGCTGTTGATGCCCACCTTGGTATAGGTATTGCTCAGTTTCTCCTTGATTTCGGTGGCGATGGTCTCGCCTCCTGCCTTGGCGAGCAGATTTTCGGTGGTGAATGCCACGCCGGGCTGTCTGTAGTGCCATGTGCCGATGAGGTCGCGCTCGCGGGGCTTGTCGGTACCCAGGATGCTCTTGATGGTGTTGCCCAGCGTCTGTCCGTTGGTGGCAGCGCTGATGATAGACCCCAGCACGCTCTGGTGACTGTTGGTCTGGGTGTTGGTCTGTGTGTTGGTGTTACCTGAAGTGCCGCAGCTGCTGAGCATGACGCCGCATGCCAGGGCGGCAATGATGATTGATTTGTTCATTTTCTCTAAAATTATAACGATAATCTATGTCTCTGACGCAATAAAAAGGCCAAGGTTTAATATCCTTGGCCTGTATTTTCACGATGAAGCCTGTCCTCGCATCAGTCGCGGTTGCCACCGAAGAAGCGCAGCAGATAGAGGAACAGGTTGATAAAGTCGAGGTAGAGGCTCAGCGCGCCTGTCACTGCCAACTTCTGGCTGGTCTCGCCCAAGTCGGGAGCCATGGCAAGGCTCATCTTGATTTGCTGGCTGTCCCATGCGGTGAGGCCCACGAAGACCAGCACGCCGATGATGCTTACCACCAGGTCCAGACCCGAACTGTGCAGGAACATGTTGACCACGCTGGCGATGATGACGCCTATCAGCGCCATGAAGAGCAGTCCGCCTATCTTGGTCAGGTCACGGCTGGTGAAGTAGCCGTAGGCTGCCATGACGCCGAAGGTGCCGGCGGTGACGGCAAAGGTCTTGATGATGGCGGCGGGGGCAAAGAGTACGAAGATGGATGAGAGGGTAAGTCCGTTGAGTGCCGAGAAGATGATAAACATCAGTGTGGTGGTAGCCAGAGAGCGGTTCTCCTTGGTCACGCTGTTGGATATCTTCCATACCAGCACCAGTTCGGCGATGATGATGGCCCATATGCCCAGCTGGCTGCTGTATATCAGCTGTATCAGTCCTGGCGACATCGCTACGCTATAAGCTGTAAGGCCGCTGATGGCAAGCGCCATCGCCATCCATAGGTATACCTTGCGCATCAGTATCGGGAACGCTGCCGAGAGTGACATGCTCTCACTCTGTCTGATCTTTTCTTCTAAATCGTTAATGTTCATAATCGTCTGTTTTATGGTTTATACTATGGTGACTGCAAAGAGCATGCCACCACATTGCAAATATAAGAAGATTTATTCGTCTGCACTACTTTTTTTGTTATTATTTGCGCCCCCGCCCTTATTTTTATCATTTATTACGAATGTCGCGCCTACTGCCAAGGGGCTTTTGCCGGTTTCGGCGATTGTCGTGCTGTCCACCTCGGCCCTCGCGCCAGCCCTCGCAGCCATCCCCGCACGGCGGGAGCATGGCGCAGAGAGCAGAATATCAAAAAAAAGCGGCGCCGAGAGCCCGGTTTGGTATCAATTTTGCACCCTCTGCCCGTAGAGACAACAACTATACATATATATATTATGAGTATAAAGCAAATACCCGTTCTGCTGCTCACGGGCTATCTTGGTAGCGGCAAGACCACATTGGTCAACAAAATTCTCGCCAATAAGAAGGGCATCAAGTTTGCCGTCATCGTCAACGATATCGGTGAGGTAAACATCGACGCCGACCTCATACAGCAGGGCGGAGTGGTCAACAAGAAGGACGACAGCCTCGTGGCTCTCCAGAATGGCTGCATCTGCTGCACGCTCAAGATGGATCTGGTCGAGCAGATACGCGAAATCATCGAGATGGGGCGCTTCGACTACATCGTCATCGAGGCAAGCGGCATCTGCGAGCCCGCCCCGATCGCACAGACCATCTGCTCCATCCCCTCGATGGGGCCGCAGTATATCAAGGGTGGCATAGCCCGGCTCGACTGCATCGTGACGGTGGTCGACGCCCTGCGCATGAAAGACGAGTTTGGCAATGGCGACAACCTGCAGCGTGGCAATCTCGACGAAGACGACCTCGAGAACCTGGTCATCCAGCAGCTCGAGTTCTGCAATATCATCCTGCTCAACAAGGCTTCGGAGGTGACTCCCTCGGAGCTCGACCACGTCACCCAGATTATCCGCGCCATCCAGCCCAAGGCCGAAATCATACCTTGCGACTATGGTGACATCGAGCTTGAGCGCATCCTCGACACCCGCCGCTTCAATTTTGACGACGTAGCGACCTCTGCCGCGTGGATAGACCAGATAGAGCATCACCACGGTGAGCCCGACGATGACGAAGAGGCAGAGGAGGAGCACCATCATCACGATGACGAGCATGAGCACCACGACCACGATGAGCATCATCATGATGACGAGCACGAGCACTGCGACCACGACCATCATGACCACGACGACCACGGCCACTGCCATCACCACCATCACGACCATGAGCATGGCGAGGTCGAGGAGTACGGTATAGGCACCTTTGTCTATTACCGCCGCCGTCCGCTCGACCTGGCGCGCTTCGACGAGTTTGTCGCCCGCTTCTGGCCCAAGGGCGTCATCCGCTGCAAGGGCATGTGCTGGTTTGCCGACGAGCCCGACGTGTGCTACCTCTTCGAGCAGGCAGGCCGCCAGATGGGTCTCAAGAATGCCGGACAGTGGTATGCCACCATGCCCGAAGACCAGCTGAGCGAACTGATGGATCGCGAGCCTGGGCTGTGCCGCGACTGGGACGAGCAGTATGGCGACCGCATGCAGAAGCTCGTCTTCATCGGTCAGAAGATGGACAAGCGCTCCATCATCGCCCGCCTCGACAAGTGCCTGGCAGACTAAGCCATAGTGCCGACTGTCTCCGCCAAAGCGCCAACGATCCCCGCCACAGCGCAGGCTATCCCCGCAGTCGCACTGACACTCCCCGCCATCACCCCAATACACCGAGCCCCGCCCTACACCGTTCCCATGCCGGGAACAGATAGGGTGGGGCTCGCTGCGTCTATATCCGTCTACAGGGTGATGACCTCCACGCCAGCCGTGATGACCTCCACAATCGCCGAGATGACCTCCACGCCAGCTGTGATGACCTTCGCAATCGCCGAGATGACCTCCATCGGCACGTATCATAAGGCACGTACCCACGTGCCTTATGTTACGTGCTCTCGTACCTTATGTTACGCGGCTTCGTGACTTATGTTACGAGCCCGCCGCAGCCCATTCGGTCTCTGTAGACGAGGCCTCCACGCTCGCTGGCTTCATCGCCGCAGTCGTGTCTGTGGATGCGATGTGGGTCGACGTTACCATAGTGGGGCTGCCATTGTCTTATCAGGCATACGAGTGCATTCCGCTCAGAAAGTAGTTGACCCCGAAATACGTCATCAGTACGCTGAGAAACGCCAACAGCATATAAATGTGCAGATGGAGAGGCTTCCCTATCCATTTCAGGTCGCTGTGGAGCGGTGCAGAGTAGATGAGCATCGTGATGAGAGCCCATGTCTCCTTGGCATCCCAGCTCCAGTAGCGTCCCCAGCTCACGTTGGCCCACACCGCGCCGATGAAGATGCCTATGGCGATGAGTGCCACGGCGGGGTAGAGCAACAACTGCGAGAGGGCAGCCAGCTGTGCCGTCTGCCTGCTGTCTCCCTGACAGTGGGCGGTGATGCCCTCAATGGCAATGAGTGCCATGAGTCCGAAGAGGGCATAGGCAAACATGATGACCATGACATGGACCGAGAGCAGGGGAGACTGCAGCACGGGCATGAGCTGCGTAATCTGCGGGTTGGCATCGGTAATCATCGCCACCAGCAGGGCAAACGCCGCCAACAGTGGTCCCAACTGTCTGATGGGCTCGAAGCGTTTCTGCATGATGATGGTGACGATGAGCGTCGCCCACGCCATAAACTGCATCGTCTCAAAGCCGTTTGCCATCGGCAGGTGCCCAGAGACATACCAGCGCAGGGCGAGCAGCAGGGTGGCATTGGCGAGCATAACCCAGGTGAGCACCTTGCCAGCGACCTTCAGTCGGCTGCTCTGGTTCCATCGTCTGATGGTTGAGGCTATGGCGAGCAGCAGCGAGAGGGTGAGGTAGAGCATCACGGGGAAGTGCAGTGCATTGATGCGGTTGTACACGATTTCCATGCTTATGCGCAAGCGCGAGGGGATGACCGTCTTTGCCCTCACGTGCTGGTAGCTGTATATCTTCTTGACTATCTCTGTGGCGCGGGTGTTGTCGCCGGTGAGAATGCTTTCTGCCAGATAGTCCATCGACTTCCTGACAAACACCAGTTCCTCGCCCTTGAGTGCTATGTTGCCCAGCGGCTCGCCCGGGGCAAACCACTCCATGCTGCCCTTGCGGTCGGTGTAAGGAAACATCTTGAGCATCTCTCCGCCATAGAGCATACGGATGATGTTGAACTTCTCGTCGGCGTCGCGCAGCTGCTTCTGCAGTCTGGAGTCGCCGTTTCGGTAGGCTGTCTTCAGTGGTGCGTCCAGCTTATAATGGTTGTAGGTGTCCCAGAAGTCGGCAAACGACGCCCAGCGACCCTCTATGCCGAGCAGTTGCTGGGCTTTGGGGTCTTTAATCTCTATCATCTTTGCCGTCTCCCAGTAGGGCACGTCGAATATCCAACCTGCAAAGACCTCGGTAGCCGACAGCCCGTCCCAAGACGGCTTGCCGCAGAGCTTGGTGACAAAGTCGGTGGCCACGGTGTTGATGGGGGGTATCCTGCTGTTGTAGAGCACGCAGACTCTGCCCAACTCGTCGGCTACGTGGCTGTCTATCTTCACCCGCTCCTGTGCGCCGGCAGTCGTGGCGAGCGCGGGGGCTGTCATGAGCAGCAGTGCCACGAGCGCCTTGGTTCCTGGCAGAGCGAGCGCCTCGTGGTAGAGACGGCGTAGCCGGGTGTGCCTGCTGAACATCATGGCGATGAGCGACACCAGGAGCATGGCGTAGCCCGTGTAGGTTATGCCTATGCCCACCGGGTCGTGGTAGACGGCGAGCGTGGTGCCCTGCATGTCGCTGTCGTAGCCCGACTGCATGAAGCGGTAGCCCTGGTAGTCGCCTATGTGGTTCATTGACACCCTGATGGTTTGGCCGTCGGCAGCGAGCGTGGTGATATAGTCCATCGGAGCGTCGGTACCGGGATAGTTGACCACAGAGAAATCGCTGAGCGTTACTCTGAAGCCAAGGTCCATGGACTCTCCCGCCGCGCTCTTCATCACGCCAGTCGATTCGCCGTGGCGCAGATGGATGCTGCCGCTTTCCGACAGGTTCCATGAGACAAAAGCTCCAAGGAGAATCACCAGGAATGCGATGTGGACGAGGAATACCAGCGGCTTGCGGTACAGTCGACGTAGCACGATGTAGACGGTGGCGGCAACGGCAAGCGCAGCCCACAGCACGACAAACCACAGGGCGCTGTAGATGTGCTCTCTCACAAAGGGCGTGCCCTTGCTGCTTTCGACGATGGTTGCCGTGGTGAGGACGACGATGATAGCTGCTGCAACGATGAGTATCAGTCTCTTGAGATGTTTCATTGCTTGTGGGTTCAAGTGATGGTGAAATCTATGTATAATTGTTGTTGTGTTGAGGTGCGTGAAAGCCACGCGCCACCTTATTATATATATAGAGTGGTGCGTGGCTGGGTTGCTGGGCATCATCACCGCTGTCGGCGGCATGGCTGCTCATGCAGGTATCGGTGGCTTGTCAGATTGACTCGACAAAGAAGATGATGTTGTCGCGGTCGGCCTTGGACAGGCTACGGAACTTCTCGATGCTGTGGCGTGCGTCGCTCTTGGCGCTGCCGTGCCACATGATGGCCTCAAGCGTATTGCGGGCGCGACAGTCGTGCAGTCGGTCTTCGGCACCCGTACAGAGCTTGGACAGACCACGGCCCCAGAGTGGCGTAGTGCGGCACCAGCCGGTGCGAATGTTGTTCTTCATGAAGAGACGGTGCTGCACAAAGTCGGTGTAGGGCCATATCTTCTGGTGGGGATAACGCGGCATGTCGCTGTTGGTAAAGATACCGTTGGGGTCCTGTATGTTGTCGTCGCCAGTGGTCCACGACGGACGGTGGCAGTTGGCACACCCAATCTCCTTGAAGAGCTTCATGCCCTGCTTGAAGCGCGCGGTGGTGGTGTTGCGGGCTGCGGGCACGGCAAGTCCACGGTGCCATATCATGAAGTTCTTGTACTGAGAGCTGGACATCTCTGGGTCAAGGTCTTTTGCCATCAGATAGTTGTAGATGTTTTGCTTCACATCGGCAGTGTGCCATGTGGGGTGCGCATTGTTGGGGTCTATCTGCTTGATGTAAGCGGGAAAACCAGTCTGGACATCCGGGTCTTCCATGGAGGACTTGGCGTAGATGGTGCCGTCAAGGCTCAGATAGTGGTAGCGGCGGTCGGGACGGGTCACGTTGGTGATGTTCCAGATGGCGTTGGCTCCGGCAGCGTCAAGGATAGGTCCGCGGCTCATGGCGTAGGTGTAGCGGCGCACATACTGTTTCTTGTCGCCGGCATTGTTGACATAGTAGCTTATCCATGAGCCTGTGCTCTGGTTCCAGTAGGCTGGGTTCAGCGCATCGGTCTTGCCCACGGAGTTGAAGTAGTCGCTCTGGCGCTTCCACTCGGCTGTGATGGAGTCGTCGGGTATGGCGTCGGTGATGCCGGTACCATAGATACCGATGGTCGACTCCAGGCGCACTCCGATTTCGCTGGCCACCTGGTCAGCGGGGATGACCACATACTGGCCGTTGCGCTTCACCGTCACGGGCGAGTAGTAGGCATCGGCAGGGATGGTCACCTCGGGATAGATGAGCGAGTAGGTCTCGCCATCGGGGAACTTGTTGCCCCACTCGTCGGTGTAGTTCTTCCAGTCGATAGTGATTTTGCTCTCATCTATCTGTGGCTTGAACGGCTTCACGGCCTTTGTCTGAGGCATTCCGGCTACAGAATAGATGTAGGCATCGGTCTGCTTGTCGTAGACCACGAGCAAATAGCCATTGCCATCCTGGTCGGCGCGGTAGGTGTTGGTCTGTCGCTTGCCATGGCCGTAGTTGGGGTGGCAGTAGAGACAGCCGCGGCGCACATAGACAGGTCCGAGTCCGGCAAAGGCGCCGTTGGAGGTGTTGTAGTCTTTCTCGAAGAGCGACTCGCCAATCTGGAAGTTCAATGACAGTCCGGCTTCGTCTACGGCAGAGGTGGCCTGTCGGTAGGCGTAGGCAGACTGTATGCTCGTGGTGCCGAGCTTGCCGCCGGAGTAGTACCACTCGTTGGGCGTTCCATACTCCGCCTCGGGCAGATGGAAGTCGAGGTTGTCGTCGTCGGTGCAGGCGGTAAGCGCCATGACCGAGAGCAATGCTGGAAGTAAACAGTTACGTTTCATCATGTTGGTTTGGTTGTAATACTAAAATGTTGGTGGCTGCAATGGGCGCAAGCCACCAACGGTTGTCTGTTGCTATGAATGTATGTCTGTCAACGGTTCTGCCAGCGGGTTAGTCGAGCAGGTCGTTGAGGGCGTTCAGCGACTCCTCGAGTCCGTCGAGAGCGGTCATGGCATCCCTGGCGCTCTGGTGGGTATAGTAGAGCACGAACGGACGCTTCATGGTGTCTATCTTGTTGAGTGCGTTCTCCAGACTGGCCATCACGTTCTGTGCGGCAGCCTTGGTCTTCGCGTTCTTCAGGCAGATGCCGATGAGCGACTTGTCCTCGGGAGTGGCGCCATCGACCGTGCAACCGCCATAGAGAGCGTGCTTGCACGACATGATGTTGTCGTAGAAGTCCTGGATGGAGTTGCGGGCATGAGGAGACTCAATGTAATTGGTGTCTTCGCCCGTGGCGGGAGCACCAATCTTGGAGTCGCGCACCTCTCCGATAATCTCCTTGGCTCCGGCAATGATTTCCTTGGAGGCAAGGACAGTGGTAGAGTAGGTGGAGCCGGCGTTGCCTGCATTCTTGAAGTTCTTGCCATAGTTGATGGACGATGCAAACTCGACCTCGTCGAGCAGTGCCTGTTCGTCGGCAGATACGTTGCCACCCCAGGCAGACACGAGTTTCAGAGAACTGATGTAGAGGTCGCGGGCAGCAGCCTTGGCGAAGTAAATCTCATTGGCTGTGAGGTCAGCGAAATGGCGGGGCTGTCCATTGCGGAAGATAAGATACTCGACAGCATGGAAACCGGTGAGGTTCCGGCCTGTGGTGATGGCCTCGTCAATGATGGCTGTGGCAGACTCGTTCTGCTCGCCCTCGCCGCCCAGTTGGAGGTTCTTGTAGAGGTTCATATAGTTCTCAAACTGGGTCTTGTCGAACGGCCAGGTATCGGTATGCGGGTCAATGTTATAGTCGCCGGCAGCGCCGAAAAGGAATGCTTCGGAGAACTCCCACCACTTGCGCGCCAACCTCCATGTATCGCAAGCCTTGGCGACTCCGGCGTCGTCGGTCATGGCATTGATGTCGGTCATGAGCACCTTGTTGTAGTTGGCGAGATTGCGGTAGGTTGCCACGATGGTGTTGTCAACATAGTCTGCATTGACCTCCTTCAGCTCGTTGGTGCCGAAGGTTCCTACGTGGTCGTCGTTGTTGTCGTCGCTGCAGCTGGTGGCGCCCATGGCTAATGTCAGCGCGGCGGCAAACATCATAGAATACTTGAAGATTGTGTTCATTGTGTTGTTGTTTTTGATTGATATAGTTGTGTTGATTCTGTTGCTTGTCATCTCAGAAACCAGCCGGCGTAGGTTATACCCAGAGAGAGGCTTGGCTCATTGTTGTACCCGTGGGCGAGGAAGCGGTTGCTGTATTCGCCCTTGATGGTAATCTGCTTGATGGGAGAATAGTTGACGCCGACGCCCATACGCTTCACGCGGTCGTACTTGTAAGCCACCTTCTGCCTGCCGGCGGCGTAGGTGTTGTAGTCCTCGTAGCGGCCGAAGACATAGAGCTTCTGCTTGTGGCTCAGGCTGCTGATTTGGGAGAATACGTTGTAGCCAGCCTCAAGCCCCACGGAGTAGGCGTTGCTGGCGATGGGTGAGTGCTTGGATGGCGAGCCGTCCTGCTGGGTATGCTTGGGGAAGGCGTTCATGAACGTAGTCATCTTGGCGGCATCGGCAAGATGGGAGTAGGTGGCGTTGCCGCGCACAATCCAGTTCCAGCGTTTCAGCTCCAGTCCGAAACTTCCGATGGACAATGCGCCGTGTACATTGTCATACGAGGCACTCGCCTTTCTTTCCGTGTTCTTGAAAGTGTAGCCATAGTAGCCGCTCAGACTGAGCCGTAAGCCGGGTATGGAGTAATTGTCGATGCGCGCGGCACCCGCATAGACGTTGCCCAGCTTGTACTCGTAAGGACTGGTGGCACCATAATGCACGTAGCAGTTGTGGCCGAAACGCTCGGCGTCGAGTCCGGATGTGAAGATGGCCTCGTAGCGCCAGTCGCTGATGCGTCCCCAGAGCGATACGCCGACCTGGTGCCACGTGTTGGGCAGCATCTTGGCTTCGCCCTCGGACCGGTAAACAGAGAAGAAGTCTCCAGGCATGTGGTAGGCATTGATTTCGCCGACAGGGATGATGATTTCGCCTGCCTTGATATTGAACTTGCCGCCCCAGAAGGCCTTGTTAATCCAGAACTGCTCAAGCGCTACCTCGCCGCCGCGCTCGGTCTCGGCCTCGTATTCTCCGCTCTCATCGGCGTCGATTTCCACGGCGCTCTCGGTGCCTCCATGCTCAAACTCGATTTCCATTCCCATGGTCCAACCACTGCCAAAATCGTAGCCGAGGTTAAGGGTGACATGGGGAAGGTCAAAGCGGCCGTGGCTGTTGTCATTCCTGTAGGTGGCGGGGTCGCGATAGCGGTTGAAGTGCTGGCTGTAGAAGTTGCGCGAAGTGACGGCCTCGCCATAGCCGCCGATGGAGAAGCGCGACAGCGCATTGGCGATTTTCTCGATGGCGGCATTGTCGCTCCTGCCGTCTGTGGCTGAAGTGTTTTCTACCTTTGCTCCCGTTGTGGTAGCAGAATCCTTGGCCTTACCCGCATTAGCTGCCTCGTCGGCCATGGCCGGCACAGACAGCCCGCAGGCGAGGAGACCTAATAATAACAGTTTCTTGTTCATATCTTAATGTGTATCGTGTTTCGGAGTTGCCGGGACCGCAAGGGCCTGCAATCACTGCTTGTGTAGATGCTGAAAACAACGGTTGCAAAAGTATTAAGATTCCTTAAAAGGTACAATACCCACTTGTGGGGAAATATCCGGACTCGCCAGACGGTATCGTAGGGCAATGGAGGGGTGGCATACCAAGGATTGAGTATTCGGCGGTAGCCGACGGGGGCGTCGTAAAACAAATGTAGGCGCCCCCAGCTTGCGGTATGTCAATAATTGGCGCGACAATGCTATGAAACTTCGTGCGGGAAATGATGGATTGGCCGCCTTTTTGTAATTTTGCAGCCGCAAAGGATAACACCTATTTAATATATATCATGCCCAAGGAGAAAACGATAGCCCGGTGGTTGCCCCTGGTGGGGTTGACCTTCGCCGTCTTTGTGTTCAATACATCAGAGTTTATGCCCATAGGTCTGCTCAGCGATATTGCCGCCGACCTGCACATCAGCGAGGTGCGGGCAGGACTGCTGGTGTCGGTCTATGCGTGGGTGGTGGCGCTCATGTCGCTGCCCCTCATGGTGATGGTGTCTACGGTGGAGCTCAAGCGGCTGCTACTCGCCATCATCGCCCTCTTTGTGGTGAGCCATGTGGCATCGGCGCTTGCCGAGGGCTATTACACGCTGATGCTCTCGCGCATAGGCGTGGCGTGTGCCCACTCGATATTCTGGTCGATAGCCCCTCCGCTGGCTGTGCGCACGGTGCCCGACGGCCGAAGCGCACTGGGACTGAGTACGATAGCCACGGGTTCGTCGGTGGCTATGGTCGTGGGTCTGCCCATAGGCCGCGTGGTGGGACTGTACGTGGGCTGGCGCATGACGTTTCTGAGTATCGCCGTCATCTCGGCTCTGATATTCGTCTTCATCGCCGCCGTATTTCCCCGGTTGCAGAGCCGCGGCAAGTTCTCGTTTGCCAAGATTCCGGCGTTGCTCCACAACCGCGTGCTGCTGGGCCTCTTTGTGCTGGCGCTGCTCTTTGCCACCACTCACTATACGGGCTACAGCTACATCGAGCCCTTCCTGGGTCAGGTGGCAGGCCTGTCGCCCGATGTGGTGACGATGGTGCTCATCGTCTTTGGCGCCTCGGGCATGCTGGGCAGCATTGCCTTCTCCAAGTATTATATGTCGGGCAGACGGAGGTTCATGTTTGTGGTCACGCTGGGTCCGGCGCTGTGTCTGCTGTTGATGCAGGCGGCAGCCATGAACATCATTGCCATCTTCGCCGTGTGCATCGTGTGGGGCGCCATGGCCACGGCGTTCAACATAGCCTGCCAGGACAACACCATCCGCTTTGCGCCCAAGGAGGCGACGTCGATTGCCATGTCTATCTTCTCGGGTATCTTCAATCTGGGCATCGGCTGTGGCGCCTATCTTGGTGGCGTGGTCGTAGACCATACCTCGCTCTGCGGCATAGGGTATGCCGGTGCGCTGATAGGACTCGTAGCCACGCTCTATCTGGTGCTGCGGTTCTTCCCGAATATGCGGCGCCGGGAGGCGGCACAGCAGTAACGGCGCTGCAGTCGGGCAGGGTTGAGTCTGCAGATGGCTGGGTTGAGGCTGCAGATCCTATACCCAATCTCCGAGGACAGCCCCGTCAGGGCCGAGAGGATGATCAGGCGGGCAGAGTGGGTCGCTGCGGAATTATAGTTTGTAAGCAAAACCATAGAAACAGTAATAAAACCATAGAAAATCACTGATAGAAGTCATAAAAACGAAGAAAAACACGCAAATAACTTATATTTTTGATATTTAGTTGTGGATTATTAGCAAGGAGGGCTGTTGTAGCCGCATCTTTTCCTATATTTGTGACGAGAAATGTGGTTGGAGAATCTGTCTAAAGCAAAGTACGCTACGCCTTAGTAATTGCTGCGTTTGCGCAAGCGGATAAGAACACCGCAAATTGTTTTACTAATCAACAAAACAACGCTTATGAGAAAAAGCTACTTTATCACCGCTCTGGCGGTGTGCCTCGCCTTGGTAACGGCGCAGGCACAGGAGGCTGTTGTCAAACGCACCACGGCACGCAAGGCTGCCAAGATGGCGGCATCGGAGAGATTTGTCCGTGTGGCCAAGGCTCGGGGAGGCGAGGGGACGGTCGTGCAGAAGGCTGCGACCCTGCCGATTACGCCCGATTGGGAGTGCAAGTTTGACAAGGAGGCTGATTTCAACCAGTTTACTATCATTGACAGCAATGGCGACCGTTTTTCGTCGAGTTATTTTGATTGGGGCACATGGAATTATCTCTACAAGGCGGGCGAAGGCCCCTATGGCCCTGATTACCCTGACCACTGTGCGGGCTACACCAGTGACGAAGACCATGATGCCGACGACTGGCTCATCACGCCTGCGCTGGCACTGAAGGCAGGCAATACTTACAAGGTGACATACAAGGTGCGCGCGCACCGCTCGACGATGCCTGAGCGCTTGGAGGTGAAGTATGGCACTGCCGCCACGGCTGCGGGCATGACCCAGACGCTGATGGCAAAGACCGACATCGCCAATGCCGAGTATGTAGAGTACAGTCAGGAGCTCACCCCTGTGGCCGACGGCACCTATTATATCGGTTTCCACGCTGTGAGCGATGCCGACAACATGATACTCTATCTCGACGACATCTCGGTGAAGAAGTCGGCGGGTACTTTCAAAGGCTGGGAGTGCAACTTTGACAAAGAGGCAGATTTCAACCAGTTTACCGTCGTCGACAGCAATGGCGACCGCGCACAATCAAGTTATCTCGACTGGGGAGTGTGGAACTACCTCTTCAAGAGTGGCGACAGTCCTTACGGACCCGATTTCCCTGACCACTGTGCGGGCTACGGTTGTGACGAAGACCACGATGCCGACGACTGGCTCATCACTCCCGTGCTCAAGTTGACCGGTGGCGATACGTATATAGTTAAATATAAGGTACGCGCGCATAGGTCATGGTTGGCAGAGCGCTTAGAGGTGAAATACGGCACCACTGCCACGGCTGCGGGCATGACCCAGACACTCATGGCAAGGACCGACATCAGCAATACCGAATATCAGGAATACACGCAGACGCTGACCCCGGCTGCCGACGGCGACTACTACATCGGTTTCCATGCCGTGAGCGATGCCGACAACATGATACTCTATCTCGACGACATCTCGGTGAAGAAGCAGGGCGCGCTGCCTCCTGCCGCTGTGACCGAGGCGGTGCTCACTCCCGATGCTACGGGCGCAGTCAAGGCAACCCTGAGTTTCAAGGCTCCCGACAAGGCCACCGACGGCAGTGCGCTGATCAAGCTCAGTGGCGTGAAGGTGATGGAGGCCGACGCCGAACTGGCAGACATCACCAGTGTGCAGGTGGGCAAGACCACTACCTACACCATCGAGAATGCGGGCACCAAGCCTGCCAACCACACCTATACGCTGATACCCTACAACGCCGACGGCAATGGCGAGAAGACTGTGGTGAGCGGCTGGATAGGTCTCGACGGCCCCACGGCTCCTGCCGCAGTTACCGCCGAACCGGTGGGCAAGAACCTCAAGGTGGCATGGGAAGCCTCCAAGGCTGAGCACGGCGGAGTGTTCTTCGCCGACAAGGTGAAATACAACCTCTATGAGATGAAGGATGCCGCCACGGCAAGTCGCATGGTAGCCACGACAACGGGTGCTACCGAGGTGCCTGTGGCTGTCGACGTCAACAGCGGCGACCAGCAGTTGCTGCAGCTCGCTGTGTCGGCAAGCAACGCCACCGGCGTGAGCGACTATAGCTTCGCGGCGCCTCTCGTGGTGGGCGCTCCCTACACGCTGCCCCTCAAGGAGACCTTTGCCAAGGCGGGCAATGCCTATGGCTTCTGGGCTGCCGAGGGCGATGGCTATGGCTATCAGAACCAGTATGCCGGTGTGTCTTACTCTACCGACGAAGACGCCAACGGTGACGGCGGATGTGCCGACATTAAGACTTATTATGAGGATGTGGTCGCTCTGGTATCAGGAAAGATAGCTCTGGGCACGGCAGAGAAACCGATGTTCATGTATAGTCAGAAGACCGACTCGAAGGAGGGTAGTGTGCGTCCGCTGGTCATCAAGGCCGACGGCACCAGAGAGTATCTCGCCACCGAGAGCCTTGACGGCTATGCCGATGCAGGCAAATGGGTGTCGCGCTCTTATGACCTGAGTGCCTACAAGGGTCAGAAATGGATACGCGTGGGTGTGGCTTTCGACCAGTCGAAGCGCAGTTACAGGAACCAGCATCTGTATATCGACAACTTCGTGGTGGCCGACGAGACGCCGACGAGCATCACCGTAAGCGTGTCGGCTCCTGCCAAGATGCGCAAGGGCAAAGCGGGCACGGTCAAGGTGGCTGTGACCAATTACGGCAACGCCATAGAAGCTTATACGCTGACTCTCACCGCGGGCGACACCGAGGTGAAGACCGTCGGGGGCGAGTCGCTGGCGTTGATGCAGACTGCCACGTATGACATCGCCTATACGCCGAGTGTGCTCGTCAAGGGCAACGCCGTCACGCTGACCGCTACGCTCAAGGCGGGCGAGGGCAAGGATGCCGTCACCGCAGATGGTAGCGTGGAACTGACGGCTGTCGATGCGCATCAGCCTGCTCCGACCGGGCTCAAGGCTCTGGTGGACGCACAGGGTAAGGTGTCGCTGTCGTGGACTGCCGTGGCTAAGGTAGACCGCATGACCGATGACTTTGAGGACTACAACTCATGGGGCGTAGACAATGCCGGCGACTGGAGCTTCCATGACGGCGACAAGGGTGTCACCTATGGTTACTACGACGACCAAGGTCTTTACTATGACAATGAAAAGACGCCGTTTGCCTATATCGTGTGGACGCCTGCCAACTATGGTGGCGAGGACATCACGGTGGCAAATCCCACGGCAAAGCCTTATAGCGGAAGCAACGCTATGGCCTCGGTGTACAGCTATAATCGCAAGGCGACGGGCGAGCTTACTCCGCTGGCAGCCGACAACTGGATGATTAGTCCGGAGCTTACGGGCAAGGCGCAGACCGTCATGTTCAGAGTCAACAACATCAGTGCCTCAAACCCGGAGACCTACCAGGTGCTCTATAGTACGACTACAGCGGCGCACGACCAGTTCCAGCTCGTGGCAGAGAAGACTGTAAGCAACAGCAAGTGGGATGAGGTGAGCTTCGAGTTGCCTGAGGGCGCGCGCTACTTCGCCATCCGCCACAATACCAAGCTCGAGGTGAGCCCATCGGGCATCGGCTATTCGTCGGAGCCTTACCTCTTCCTGGTCGACGATGCTACCTTCGCCTCCAAGGGCTGCACGTTTGTGGAGTATGTCATCTACCGCGACGGCAAGCCACTGGCTACGGCTGCCACCACGGCAAGTGAGGACCGTGAGGCTCAGTGCGACGGCGCCGACCATGTCTACCAGGTTACGGCACGTTATGGCGACGGTTCCGAGTCGGCTCCCGTTGAAGCTGTAGTCTCAATGCCTACCGGTATCGACATCATCGAAACCACGGTCGATACACCCCAGGGCGTCTATTCGCTCGACGGCGTCAAGCAAGATGCCAACGCCCGTCTCCAGCGTGGCGTCTACATCAAGAATGGTAAGAAAGTGATAGTAAGATAAGCCGTCAGAAGGCTGTTCATCTCAAGCAACTCTGAACTGGAGGTCACCAAAGGTAAAGGAGTTGCGTCAACAAACCCAGGATAGAGGCATGCTGCGCCTCTGTCCTGGGTTTGTCGTTAGGAGGAGTGAATGGAGGATGTCTTAGGACAGGCGATGCGTTGCCCCAGTCATGGTGCGAGCATGATGCGGTCGTAGTCGCGCTCGCCGCGGATGATGCGCTTGCGGCTGTTGTCGTAGTCGTTGTGCAGTATGTCGTATTGGGGGTAGTACCAGGGGCTGTGTATGCCGGCGAGGTGTAGCAGTAGCTGCGCTATCGTGTCGGTCATTCCCCGTCGGTTGCGGCAGGAGCGTATCTGCTCCCACAGTTGCGCGCGGCTGGAGCGATAGGACGGCGACGCCCATATCCAGAAGGGGATGTCAAACTGCTGTCTGATGTCGTTGCGGTCCCATGTAAGGTTGCGTCCCCATTCTGTAGAGTTGTCGAAGATGCGCTCACCGTGGTCGGCGACGAATATGGCGATGGCGTCTTCATCCTCGTAGAGCTTCAGGATGGAGTCGACGACCAGGTCGTTGTAGACGATGGCGTTGTCGTAGTGGGCAAGTATCTCGCGCTGTTGCTCCGTGAGGTCGGCGCGGTCGTAGTCTTTGGCGTCGAAGACGCCGAAGTTGGCGGGATAACGCTTCTTGAAGTCGGCGTGAAGTCCTAAGAAGTGGAAGATGTCCAGCGTGTAGGGATGTCTCGTCAGGCATCGCTTGTAGTCATCGGTCAGCGCCATGTCGTAGTCGTGGGTAGACTCGTTGCGCGTGTCAAACAGGCGTCGGCTGATGGGAGGGTTGTTGAAGAAGGCGTCTTCGATGAAGTCGCTGAATCCGCTGCGCTTCACCATATACTGGTTGCTGAAGAACGAGGTGTGGTAGCCGGCCATCCTGAACAGTAGCGGGAAGGGAGGGGCTGATGCCCATGTACCCGGTTGGCCTGCACATTGGGTGGACAGCATCTCCTTGAGCGACTCGCAGGTGGTATTCCAGGCACTTGTCATGTCGCCAAACACGATGAGCTCGCCGGCGTTCATCCGTGCCGTCTGCCGGGGCGTGGTGGGCTTGTCGTAGCCGTAGAGTTGGCTGTGGTGGCGGTTGTAGCTTTCGCCGATAATCAGGATGATATGTGGGGAGAGGTGGGTGGCCGAGTCTATCCGCGCCTTGTTCAGGCTCTCTTCAAAAAGTCTTATCTCGTCGCGCAGCCGGTGGGTTTCGCTGACGGCAAACGCCATGCGGTATATGGGCAGATAGTAATTGGTCTTCTGTCTGAAGTCTTTCCGCTGCTGCGTTTCCAGTTCGCTATACTGGCAGATGATGCGGCAATACATATACTCCTTGTTCTCCAGACTGGATATTAACCCGATGGCAAACATGACGATAATGGCTGTCTGTACGGCGTAAGTCATGTGCCGGTTGCGCCATATCCCTGTGCGCATGGCTTTGCCCATGATGGTCTGCTCTCGGGCAAGCAGCGCCATGCCCACCATCATCTGGATGATGACCAGCCCTAATGGCGACCACAGCATTGCCGCGTCGAGATACGACGACAGCGCTTCGCTGGCCTCTCTGGTATTGCTTTGCAGTGCCAGCTGCAGCAGCATCGGGGTGATGGGCATGCCCAGTCTTACGTAGCACGCCATGTCTACAGCAGACAGCAGGTAGAAGAATGTGGCTGTGGCGAGGCGCAGGCAGTGTCTGTATCTTTCGGGCATCAGTCGCAGCAGGGCGCAGAAGAGGTAAAGGTCGGAAAACAGTTCGAAACTCATCCAGAAGCGGCTGCCGTTCCACGGCTCACAGACGATACCTGTTAGTCCCAGCAGGTACATCAGCAGAAAATAGAACTGGTTGCCTCCGCTCAGCGGCTTGCTCAGGATATGGATGATGCGTGATAACATAAGAATCATAATACTTATGGCGGCAAAGGTAAAGATAATTCGCCATATAGACAATCATTTGCGATGGATATTTGACTTTTTCGGTCATCGGGACTCAATCGGATTTCAATTTATGTTGGTCTCGGCTTTGGGCAGATTGCTTCCGGGTGTGTTCGGGATATGGCAGGCAATGTCCAAGTGCGGGCAGGGGGCAAGATACCAAAAGAAATGCTGGCACGAGTTGGAAAGAATTTACAAGACAACTTATTCTTGTTTGATGGCAGATTGGCGAAATCTCCCCCAGACGGTCATTTTTTCAGTTTCCAAGTTTGAATTGCTGGTAGCAGAACTTGCAATTACGGTTTCATGCCTCCAAATATCTAATGCGCGCCGCAAATTCCCCCAAAATACGCATCCTGCCAACATGTCAGCGAAAGACTCCAGCGAAAAGCGCCAACGAAATTTCCCACAAAGGTGGCCCCATTCCTACCCTATCCAAGTGGAAGAAATAGGAGGGCATCTGGCAATCGGGCTTGAATTCGTCATGATGTGAAAGGAGTCTTCATGGGTATAATATATAATAATGTATATAGTCGCCAGGGCCATCATTTTGGTTGATATAAATCAATAGGTGAAAAATATTTTCAACTTTTTTGTTGAAATGTTTGGTTTGTGTTGAAAAAAGCTATACCTTTGCATCCGCTTTCGAGAATGAAACACTTCTCCTGAGCGATAAAGAAAGAGTTCTTTGAAAGATTTAAGATAAACAGAAGAGTAGTAGTACAAGAAGCGAGCGGCTTCCGGAGCGATCGGGAAGCCACTTGGGTAAAACGAAGCTACCGTCAATAATTATAGAGACAGGTACTTTAGACTTGAACTAAGGATATTAGCGTCCTGAACAGAGCAAACAATCATCCACTTATAGTGGAGTTGAACAATATTTTTACAATGGAGAGTTTGATCCTGGCTCAGGATGAACGCTAGCTACAGGCTTAACACATGCAAGT
>OHEU01000084.1_pt1 | contig 59481 bp, 38 predicted proteins | sample 1567341 | NCBI WGS metagenome assembly OHEU01 (sample SAMEA3879524, study PRJEB24766) | human gut metagenome | biome: human-associated habitat; feature: feces | place: USA | collected 1985/1987 | reverse complement strand
GTAAATAATGTTAATCTTCTGTTAAATAATCAAGAAATGAAATTTAACGATAATTTAACGGTTATTTATGGCCCAAATGGTACGGGAAAAACTGGATATGTAAGAATTGTCAAATCAATGGGTAATTCTTTAGATTCAGAAAATACAATTTATACCAATCTTTTAGAAGATGAAACAACAACTCAATCGGCAGATATAACAATTACCAATGGAAGCATTGAAGAAACTTTTGAATGGGATAAAACGGTCTGCCGTAATCTTAATTTAAAGATTTTCAACTCTAATTGTGTTAAATTTTCTTTAGGAAGCAAAAAAGAAATCCTTTTTATGCCTCAGGACTTTAATTTCTTTAACATAATTAATGTGGCAACTTGTGATTTAGCTAAAAAAGCGAAAGAGCGATTAACTCAATTAAGAGAAGAAATGACTTTGTTAGGCATTATTGATGGAACAAAAGTTCATGCATTAATAGATTTAATTATGAGTGTAGGAAACACTCAAAAAAACATAGATGACTTTATTAAAAATAATAGTTACAATTTAGAAAATGTTGAAGTTAAGATAGATGAGTTAAATAAAAAGTCATCTACATTAAATACTGCCGTACTCATTCCCCAAATTAGCAACAATGAAAAACTTAAGAAGAAGATAGAAGAATTAAATAGTTTATTATTTATATCTTCAGGAATGTATAATAAAAAGTTTTGGCAAGAATACAAAGGTAATTTAATTAAAATAAGCGAATTAATCTCTAATAATGTAAAAATTGAAGATTTTGTAACAGGACTTAACTTAGACGAGAAGCAAAAGAAACTATTTAAAGAATTTTTACTTGTTGCCGACAAATTCCTTAAATCTAAGAATGGTGTAAGTTTTGAAGACGAAGAAACTTGTATTTTTTGTGGACAACCAATAAATAACGAAGCAAAAGACTTGCTATTGTCATATTCAAAATTTATTACTAATGATAACTCAGCTAAAATCAACAAGTTGGCTGATAAAATACAAAACTCTAAAGATAAAATAAGTAATTGCATAAGCAAGATAAAAGAAATTGAACCATTCTTTGAAAGTGAAGATATTGCTTTTCATGCAGAAATAATGAAAGTTGTGACTAACCTACAAAATTTGGTTGAGTTAGATTATAATCCTCTTTCAAATTTAGAGAATTTTGATTCTTATTGTGATTTATCTGATTTTAAAAGTGTTTTAGACTCTACTTTACAAAGGTATATTGACGTAATTGACAAATTAAATAGCCAAAAAGATAATATAACGAAAGAGATAAGTGATAATCGAGCTCAGTTAAATGAATATAATAGTATTTCAATTTTATTAAAAAATGTAAATAGTATTGTTTCAAATATAAACGAGCAAATAAGTTTAAATCCTTTATCTAAAATCTCTAATAGTAGTTTATCTGCTATTCAATCAAAAATATTATCAACCAAATACAAAGAAAAGTTTACTCATTGTTTACAAGAGCAATTAGTACGTCTTGAAGCACCTAAAAATATAAACTTTTCGCCAAGTATTGTAGCATCAAAGTTGTCATTAAAACAAACCTTTCTCGATAAAAGATATGATTTAAGTAGTATTTTAAGCGAAGGGGAACAAAAAGTAATTGCTTTATCTCATTTTATAGCAGAAAACTTAATGGAAGATAAAGATAATGTTCTAATATTGGATGACCCCGTTAATAGTCTGGACTTGCAACGTATGGAAACAGTCGCTCGCGTGCTAGTCCAATTAGCAGAAAGGAAACAAATAATAATATTTACTCATAATTTAGTCTTTGTAGGTTTTCTATCTAAATACGCAAAAGAAATACTCGAAAGCGAAGAACATACCTTTATTTGTCTTGAAAGAATAGATATTGATGGTAAGCCCTATACTGGACAAATTAAATATGAATTACCTAATATCGAAACGTATAAGTATTATAGAACAAAGATAAATGCATTAGCTTCAAACAAAGCAGCCTTAAGAGATGATAAAAACAATCTCTACGATTGTTTTAGTTATATGAGAAGTGCTTTGGAACTTATGGTTGTTGAGAAAGTGTTTAATGGGACTGTAAATAGATACGAGCCTGATATAAAAATGAGTAGATTTGAAGTTATAAACACAGAAGCCTTGAAAGAAAACGGCTGTAGAATTTCTGCACTTTTTGCTAAAGTTTGCCGGTTTATCCCAGCTCACAGTTCCTCACCGCAAGCAAGGATTGAACCGACTTTAGATATCCTAGACGAATGCTGTGCTGAGTTTAATGAGTTAGATAAAATATTTAAAAGTAGATAATCTGTTATTAAAACTCAATCAAAAGTTCAATGAGAGTGGCACACGTGCCGCCATTAGGGAATAATACGAACCCTGACGATAAGTTAGAGTTCGTATTATTCTTTTCTAACGAATATTTCGGCATAAAAGTCGATTTGAACGGCAAAAAGAAGAATCAGCCGGGCGGTTAATCGCTCGGCTTTTTCTATGCTCAAAAACAGATGATTGCTACGGAGGAACGAATGAAGATGCGATAAAAGTTTTTATGCGAGAGAAATGCATAAGAACTTTTCGCTGAGTTAGGTCGGAAAAGTTTTTGTTGCTTATAATGCGATTGTCGGGTATAATTGACTTATTAATTTTAGGGGTAAAATTATGACTAAACAACTCTCAAAAACCGAGAAGGTGCTTTTTGCGCTTTTGGGGCTTTCGGTGGCGATCATCATTTTGGGAATACTGTTTTTGCTCAACGCGATGCAGGATATGGACAATCCCGACAATATCGCGTTTTTCACGGCTTTCAGCAGAATAGACAACGTTCTTGCAAAATATATCGTCGTCATTCTCACGATGAGCGCAGGGATTATGCTCTTTTCAAACGTGGCGTTGAACTTTCCAAGCAGAAAACTTCGCAACGGACTCACGATAGGCATAACGACGTTCGCGTTTGTGCTTACGCTTCCGCTTGTGTACGTTTTTATTGCGATACTTCCGCTTGCGGCAAAGGCAACCGCGACGGGTATGCCGGCTTTTGACGAATTGTTTGTCGTGGACCAAGTTATGCGCACGGACAATATCCTTAAAGGCTTTATAGCGTGGTTTGGCGACGGCGCGTTCCTTTGGGTGGTGCTTGTGTTTATGCTCTTGCTATCGATACTCTTCTTGCTCGAACCGCTCTTTGCGGGCATATGCGTGACGAAAGGCAAAATCCTCAACATCGTGGGCAAAAACAAAGACGGGAAGGTGAGATTGTTCTGCACGGACGAACTTCCCGTACTCAAAAAGCAACGCGAAGAAGCCGCGCGCAATTCCGCTTGCGAGGGTAGCGAAGAGGCGACTTTGGCGGACGCAATATCTGCCGTTGCAGAACCTGCGTGCGACGTCGAAGAAGACTGATATTTTTGAAAAGCATATAAAAACAATCGCCTGAAAAGCGATTGTTTTTTTTATGTAAATTTGTAGTTTTAATTGCAAAACGCAACGTTTATATGTCTTAAACGAGCGGATAAACGACTTGTTTTACGATTTCTATTCTTTTTGTTCGTGTTGCGATTTATGTTTTTTATTCGAGAAAAGGTGCTTTCTCGGTTTTACGATTTCGTCCACTGACACTTTGAAGTTGTCGTAGTCCACACATTCGGCTTGTATGCTCAATTCGTCGCCGACTTGCAGGACTGTATCCGAAGCGGGAACGATTGAAACGCCGTCGCGCTTTATCGAACGTATGAGCAAGTTGCTCGGCCAAAGCACGTCGCGAATGGGTTTGTGCATAGCAATCGAGCCGTCCTCGACGGTTGCGACGTAGGTTTGTTTGGTGAGGTGGACGTGTTGCTCGTCGAGAATATTGTCGAGCAGTTCGTCGTAAATAGACCTTGCGCCGCACACTTCGCTCACCATATATCCGAAGGACACGCCCAAGACGACGGGTACGAGCAGAGTGAATTGCCACGTAAGTTCCACGACCATAATTATTGCCGTAAGCGGCGCTTTGACGATTGTTGCAAAGAACGTTGCCATACAAATCATAACTATGCAATCGGCGTATTCGTCAGGCATGCCCCAAGCGACGCCGAGTTTTGCCACGAGCGTGCCGATACACGCGCCTATTGCGAGCATTGGAATGAATATCCCGCAAGGCACGCCTGCGCCGAGATTGAGCGCGGTGGCGATAACCCTCATCACGAGCACGAGAATAAGCGTAACCACGACGGGCGACGAGAATACGGTTGCGACGCTTTGCTGCGTCGTTCCGCCGTGCGTTCCCAACGACTCGATAAACGAGTGACCGCCGCCCATAACGGAAGCGGTGATAAGCCCGAAAACGCCTGCGAATATAAACGGGAACAACAGTTTGAGATAGGTTGTCGCAAGTGCGTTTTTTGTTTTGATTTTAGCAAAGAGTTTCTTTGACAACAAGCAAAGATTATAGAATCCGAATCCGCAAATTCCGCTCACGACGGCGGCAAGTGCGACGAATCCGTAACTTTTGAGGGGAATCTGAATGAGGTTGAACGAGGAAAGAATGCCTTCGACGGGCATATTCATCCAACCGTAAAGCGCGTTTCTGGTTATGATTGCGCTAAGCACCGACGAAAATGCGCAAATGAATATAGCGGGCGTAAAACGTCTGTGCGCTTCTTCGAAAGCGAACGTGATACCGGTAAGCGGCGCATTGAAAGCGACCGCAAGACCTGCGCACGCGCCGCCCGTGATTTGATAGCGTTTTTCCATATCCGTACAGCGCAAAAGTTTGCTCGTGCCCTCGCCGCAGGTCGCGCCGATAAACATACTCGGACCTTCCGCGCCTGCCGTCAAGCCCGACAGTATGCACACGAGGCAGGAAGCCGCCATAGCGGGCAGCGATTTGTACCATTTGAGTTCGAGCAAGCCTCTTGCCGCGCCTTCCGTTTGGGGAATACCGCTTCCGCGAACCATAGGAACGAACTTTGAAACCGTAGCGATTGAAAAAGCGATTATTGCAAGCGTAGCGAAGAGCAAGGGGACGAAAGCGGGGTTTTCGCGCACAAGAGCGTAGACGTCTTTTGCGTACTTCGAGAACAACTCCGCCGCGATATTGAAAAACGTCACGACGATACCCGAAAGTATGCCGGTTACGATACCCACCGCCATAAGTTGAACGCCGTGTCTATACAATCTTGACAAAATGTTTTTGTTCATAATAGTGTACCGTTTGATTTCAAATCCGCTTGCATTATAGTTGTGTTAGATAAGAAAAGCAACCGAAAAGCGAATTATACAAACATTAAAAATCAATCGTTTTCATACAAAGCGAGTGTTTTTTTGAGTTTTGCGACCACGTTTTCGCGCAAAGAGAGGGGGGATAGCACCTCGACGTTGCGGTTGTATTGCAGCACCCAGTAGAGCATAGCTTTCTCGCTGGCAACGATAGTCGCGACGAAATATTTGTCGTCGAGTTTCTTTGCTGTGAAGTTCGTGCCGAACCAGTCGTAGAGCGTGTCCGCCATACCTATCCAGCATTTGAGGGTTATCGCGACGGGCGCGTCGTTGTACATATACGGCAGAGACGTTGCGATACGCTTATAATCTATGCCTTTTTCGAATCCGACGTTCTCGCGCAAGGGTTTTGAGTTATCGTCAAGCACTTCGATGTCGGTGATTTTGTCCATACGATAGAATCCCACCTCGTCGAACATTTCGTCGAACATCATAAGGTAGTAGCGTTGATTGTGCAGAAGCATTTGATATGGCGAGCCGACGTGCGGCTTTGAAACGTGCAACTTTTTGTCGAGCCCGATTTTGTTGTAGTTGAAACTGATTTTCTTGCCTTGCTCGATAGCCTCGTCTATGACGTCGATGTTGTAGAAAAACGCCTTGTTGTCCGATTTGTCCCACTCTTTGACGGAATACACGTGCTTGACGTGCGATTTGAAGTTGCGACCGCCCAGCGCGATAAGTTTGTTTATCAACTGTTCCGAGTGGGTGGAATTGACGTTTCTCGACGAAAGCACGCTGTCTATGAGAAGTCGAAGTTCGGCGTTTTCGAGTTTGCGCGAGGCAAGATACGTTCCGTTTGCGGTCGATTCGATGTCGAATCCCATTTCCTTGAGATAGGACACGTTTCTGCCCACCGCTTTTCTCTCGCAGGGTATGTCGTAGTCGCGCTCTAATATGTCAATTATGTTTTGTTGGGTCAAGGGATGTTCTTCGTCGCTGTATTCGTCGAGAATTTGATATATACGCATAATCAGAGTCTTTTTCGCTTCGAGTGCCATAATCTTTTCCTTTTTCGTAAAATTTTTTATAAAAATCGTTTGATGTACCGATTTCGGTACACAGTATAGCATATCATATGCTTGCAAGCAAGAGAGAAAACAAAAATATACGCCGCTTGCAAAGGAAAAAGAAAATGAAATTTTATATGACGCATATCAACAATCAATCGAGAGTCAACAATTCGCAAATCGCAACAAAAGACGGCAAAATAGTGTTCGTGCGCATAAGCCTTATGCGAAAAGCGTCCTGACGTTTTCAACGAGCGTTTGCTCGACGACATAGTGGTTTGTCCACGTTTATCCCTTTTTTGAAAGCCCGACAAAAACCCTGATGACATCGGACTTTCGGTTTTTTTTGAGTTGTGAGTTCCGCATTTTAAGCAAAATCGGATATTTTCGGATATTGTACTTTGCCTGTTAAATGTGGTATATTTATTTACGGTATATTAAATAGGATATATTAAAAAATATAGGGCGCGATATATTCGACGATATTTCGCGGCGCGGGTGCTTATGAAGAAAAAACTTTCGATAATCGCATTATTCCTTGTCGTGGCGATTTGCGTCACGCTTTTCGTTGCGTGCGGCGAAAAGGACAAGTGCAATCATTCCGACTTAAACGGCGACCTCGTTTGCGACAAATGCTATCGCGATATGGACGGCGATTGCGTTCATATCGACGGCAACGACGACGGAAAGTGCGACCTTTGCAAAAAGGGCGTTGTCGTTGACATCGACTTTTATGCAATCAACGATTTGCACGGTATGTACGCCGACACGGACACGCAACCCGGCGTTGACGAGTTGACGACGTATCTTCTCGACAAGCAGGCAAACGGCAATTCCGTTTTACTCGCGTCGGGAGATATGTGGCAGGGAAGCACCGAGTCCAACAACACAAAAGGCAGACTTGCAACCGAGTGGCTCAACTTCGTGAATTGCTCGGCAATGACTCTGGGCAACCACGAATTTGACTGGAAAACGGACAAAATAAAAATAAACGCCGAACTTGCAAACTTTCCGCTTTTGGCAATCAACGTTTACGAACACGCAACGAACGAGCGCGCGCCGTATTGTCAATCGTCGGTGCTCGTCAACGAGGACGGTGCAAAAATCGGCATAATCGGCGCAATCGGGGATTGCTATTCGTCGATTTCGGCAAGTATGTGCCGCGACGTGTATTTCAAAACGGGCAGCGAACTCACCGCACTCATCAAAAGCGAGTCCGAAAAATTGAAAAAGCAAGGCGCGGACTATATCGTGTTGTCCATTCACGACGGGTACGCAAGAAACAGTCACAGTATGCAAAATATATCAGACAAGGATATGGACTGGTACGACAGCGCGCTTTCAAACGGGTACGTCAACGTCGTGTTCGAGGGACATACGCACAGAACGTATACGCTCGTGGACCGCTATGGCGTCAAGCATATTCAGGCGGGCGGCTACAACGACGCAATCGCCCACGCGGACGTAACCGTGAACTATGCAAACGGCAAATCTTCAACTTCCGTAGACGTTGTGCGCAACGAGGTTTATTCCGAGTCCGCAAGCAACGATATAATCAAAAATCTCGTTGAAAAATACTCTGACGAAATAGGCGACCCCGACAAAGTGATAGGGCATATAAGCGACTATACGAGTTACGATATGCTTAGAAGTTATATGGCAAAAGCGTACCTGGCGAAAGGTCGGCAAGTGTGGGGCAACGACTACGACATAGTGCTTGCAGGCGGCTATATCAGCGTAAGAAATCCCGGTTATCTCGCCGCAGGCGACGTCACGATAAAGCAGATTCAAACCTTGTTCCCGTTTGACAACGAAATGCACCTTTGCAAAATCACGGGCTACAATTTGCTTAAACGCTATTTCCGAAACGACAGTTATATTTACGAGTACGGCTCGTACGGCGCGCAGGTCAAGGCGAAACTCGAAAGAGGCGAAGGACTCAACGATAATTACTATATCGTCACCGATTCGTACAACACCGACTATGCGCCCAACAAACTCACTATGGTGGAAACGCTCGGCAACACGACATATCTGAGAGATTGCCTTGCAGAGTACATCGCGGCTGGCTATCTCAATAATTAACGAGATACAAAACGGCAAATAAACAAAGTTTTACAAAATCCCATAAAGATGAATAAAGTATAGCAAAATTACGAAAACGGCACTTAAAATGCCGTTTTCGTTTTGTCAAAATATCGATAGTTGCAATTTTGATTAGTTTTTATTGTATTCGTTATACAACTTTTCAAACACGGAAAGCGAGCGTTTTATGACGTCGAGGCTCACGCAATACGCAATACGAACGTAGCCTTTCGCGCCGAAATCGTCGCACGGAACGAGCAGCAATCCGAGTCGTTTCGCATTGTCCGCAAAGACGTTTGCGTCGTCTTCGAGTGCCTTGACGAGAAGGTAAAACGCGCCGTCGGGGCGTACGCAAGTGTAGCCGATTTTCGTCAAAGAGTTATAAAGCAAGTCGCGATTCGTGCGGTAAAAATCGAGGTCGGGCAGAGCGTCCACGCACTTTTCGACCACTCGTTGATACGTGCTCGGGGCGCAAACGTAACCGAGTGCGCGACCTGCGCCGCATATTGCAAGATACAAATCTTTTGCGCCGTTCGCTTTCGGATTTACCGCGATATAACCTATGCGCTCGCCGGGAAGCGACAAACTTTTTGAATAACTGTAACACACGATTGTGTCGTGGTAAAAATTCATTATATACGGCACTTCGACGTCGTAGGAAAGTTCGCGATACGGCTCGTCCGAAATTATGAAAATCGGGTGAGAGAAAAACGCGCTTTTTTTGCTCAAAATATCGGATATTTTTGCAATGGTTTCGGCAGAGTACACAACGCCGCTCGGATTGTTGGGGGAATTGACGATAACTGCTTTCGTTCTTTCGGTTATCGCGTTTTCGAGCGCGGCGAGATTCGGGGTGAAGTCTTTTTCGTCAAATGGAACGACGATAGGCGTTCCGCCGGCAGATTTTATGAAAACTTCGTATTCGGGAAAGTACGGCGCGAGTATAACAAATTCGTCGCTGCGTTCGTTGAGCGCGCGAAGGGTTATGCAGAGTGAAGCCGCCGCACCGCAAGTCATATAGATATAATCCTTGTTTACGTCAACGCCGAAACGGCGGCGTATGTTGTTTGCAATCGCCGCTCTCACGCCTTTGTCGCCTTGCGCCGATGTGTAGCCGTGAAGCGCAACGGGGTTTTCGTCTGCAAGCGACAAAATCGCCTCTTTCACGCAGTCGGGAGACGGCGTGTTGGGATTGCCGAGGGAAAAGTCGAACACATTTTCTTTTCCGACCTTCTCGGCGCGTTGTTTGCCGTATTCGAACAACTCTCTTATCGACGAGCGTTTGCTTCCGAGCGCGTACATATCTTTGTTGAACATAAACTCACCTCGCAATTATGAAATTATACCACTTGTATTGCCGTTTTTCAAGTGATATAATTTAGGCGTGGAAGGTAAACGCATATGGCAAACGAGTTTAGCGACAGAACATTAGCCGCGTTGAACGATTTGAAAGCGGCAATCGAAACATCACGGCGCATAGTCGTGCTGACGGGGGCGGGCGCGTCCGTTCCGAGCGGCATACCTGACTTTCGCAGTGCGCACGGATTGTATTCCACGCCGTTTGGAAACTATCCTGCCGAAACCGTAATTTCGCACGACTTTTTCCTTTCGCACCCCAAAGAGTTTTACGAATTTTATAAGAGCAAAATGATATACCAAAACGCAAAGCCCAACGCAATGCACTTGCTTTTGGCAAGGCTTGAAAAAGAAGGCAGAATCGAGGGAATAGTCACGCAAAACATCGACGGTTTGCACCAAGCGGCAGGCAGTGAAAAGGTGTTTGAACTGCACGGCTCGATTGAGCGCAACAGGTGCGAGCGTTGCCACAAGTTTTTCGATTTGGATTATATAGTATCGCACGAGGGCGTGCCGCATTGCGACGAGTGCGGCGGCATAATAAAACCCGAAGTTGTCTTGTACGGCGAGAACCTCGACGAGCGAGTTTTGCGCGGCGCAATCGGAGCCATTCGGCGAGCGGATATGCTGATTGTCGTCGGTACGTCTTTGGTCGTATATCCTGCCGCGGGGCTTGTAGGGTATTTTACGGGCGACGTCACGGCGGTGATAAACAAATCAAGCACTTATTTCGATTCGCAAGCGGACATTTTGCTTAACGAGGATTGCGGGAAGGTCGCAGAGTGGCTCGATAAGAATCTGAATCTATAACGTAATATCCGATGTTTATATATACAAAAACGGCAAATAAAGTGCCGTTTTTGTATGTTATGCAACGTTATCGGTTGCCTTTTTTTATAAATATATTGTATTTTTTTTGTCTGTGCCGCGCCCGTGCTTTTGTTATATAACGGTTACGCTCTTTGCGAGATTTCTCGGTTTGTCGGGGTTTAGTCCCATACAAAGCGAGGTTGTCAGCGCAAGCGATTGAAGGGGAATGACCGACAAAATCGGGTACAGCAATTCGTCCTTGCAATCGGGCAAAACGAACGTCTTGCTTGCACCGACGTCGCCTATCGACGTTAGCGCAATGACGTCCGCGCCCCTCGATTTCAATTCGCTCACGCTTGCCGCCGTGCGGTCTTTGTCTTGCGGATTCGTCGCAATCACGGTGACTACGCTCTTTGAATCTATGAGGGCAATCGTGCCGTGTTTGAGTTCGCCCGACTGATACGCGTCCGTCATTTTGTAGGTGATTTCCTTAAACTTCAACGCGCCCTCTCTCGCCGTCACGAAGTCGAGCCCCTTGCCGATGAAAAACAGATTCGCTTTTTTGATTTTTTCTTCGTACAGCGACTGCGCGCTCGCAATGCGCACATCTTGCACAAGTGCGGATATTTCGCTTTTTGGCGGCGTTTGCCCGTGACAGATTTTTGCGATGACGTACAGCGCGAGCAGTTGGCAAACGTAGGATTTCGTCGCCGCCACGGCAACTTCCGCGTCAGCGTTGAGATAAAGCGTTTTGTCCGCCTCGAAGGTTATGCTGCTTGCCTCGACGTTTGTCAGCGCAACCGTTTTTGCGCCTGACTCTTTGCAACGCTTGAGCGCGAGAATCGTGTCCGCCGTTTCCCCGCTTTGCGTTATGAAAATCCCGACGGTGTTTTTCGTTAAAAACCTTACGCCCGAAAACTCGCTTGCAACTTCGCATACGCACGGAATACTCAAAAGTCGCTCAAAGACGTCTTTTCCGTACAATCCGGCGTGATACGCCGTGCCGCAACCGCAAAACACGATTTTTTCGGCGTTTTTCAAGTCTTCTATCAATTTTTCGTCAACGTTTTTGACGATGCTTTTGTACGTTCTGATTAGCGCGCGCGGTATTTCGTCGATTTCCGAGCGCATATGACAAGAACATTCTTTCGGGGCGGTGCGCTTGACTTTGATAGGCTTTTTGATTTGCTTTTCGCCGTCCTTAAAAAACTCTGCGGAATCGGCGGTGATTTTTGCACATTCGCCGTCGCTCAAAACCACTATATTTTGCGTGTATTTGCCAAGCGCGAGCGTATCGCTCGCAACGAAGTTTTCGCCTTTGCCGAGTCCCACCGCAAGCGACGCGCCGCACCGTCTTAGATAAATCGCGTTTTCGCCCTCTTTTATGGCAAGAAACGTCGTTGCGCCTTCAAGGCGTTTTCCGACGTTTTCGATTGCCGCCGACATATCGCAATTTTCGAGCGCAAGCATATGCGCGATGATTTCGCTGTCCGTATCCGACGAAAACGTTATTCCTTTTTCGGACAGTTCGGCTTTGAGTTCTTCGGCGTTGCTTATCACGCCGTTGTGCGCAACGGCGATTTTGCCGTCGAACGACAAATGCGGGTGTGCGTTTTTCTCGCATACCTTGCCGTGAGTTGCCCACCTCGTATGCCCGATTCCCGCTTGCGCGGAAAGGGCGGGAACTTTCTTTTCGAGCAATTCGACGCGCCCGACTGCTTTGAACACCTTGATTTTCTCGCCCGAAATCGCGGCGATACCCGCGCTGTCATAGCCTCGATATTCAAGAGTTTTCAGCCCGTCAAGCACGATTTTCTCGGCACTTTGAAAACCGACGTAGCCAATAATTCCGCACATATCATATGTATATGCAATGCGCCTAAGCAAGGTGCTTTTTTGGCGGTTCGTTTATATATAACCGAGTATAAGACTATTGCAAGCGACGGCAAAACGCATATTAATCGCTGTGTAAAACTGCGTAAAAACGACACGAAAACGATATAAAAACGAGACAAAATAATACAAAAAAATGTCGCAAAAAACGACGTATAAATCGCCTTTGGTATTGACACTTTGCCGCTTGCTTGGTATCATATTTCAGAAGAATAATTTCCTGTGCCAAATAAGGGCAGGACGGAGGAAATATGAGATTTTCGCAAGAACTCGCACCGTGTAAAAAAGAGAATACGATTATTGTCGGCAACGTGCGAATAAGCGTGCTTTCGCCAAGAACGTTGCGTATAGAAAAGGGTAGTTTTACGGACAATCGCACGCAGTTCGCATTTTGCAGAGATTACGCAAATCCGCAGTTTAAGTATGCAATAAACGGTGATGAAGTGTCGATTGAGACGAAAACTTGTTTTTTCAACGTAAACACGAAGACGCTTTCTACGTCCGTTACTTCCAAAAACGGCGAGAGCGCGACGCCCTCGAACGCGTTCAATCTCGGCGGCACTGCAAGGACGCTTGACGGTACGTTCGGATTGCTCGGCGGCTGGAAAGGCAGAAGCGAAAAGAAAGACCATTTTTGCCTTGCACACATAAGAAAAGGCATATTCGCTTTGAACGGCGTGAGCGAAATAGACGATTCGGCGTCGGTTATTCTCAATGTTGACGGCAGCGTTTCGCCTCGTCCCGCGGCGACGAAAGACAAGTACGTTTTCGCGTTCGGAAAGGATTATCTCGGCGGACTCAAAGAGTTTTATTCGCTTTCGGGATTTACGCCGCTTTTGCCCAAGTACGTTCTGGGTAACTGGTGGTCGCGCTATCACGCCTACACAGATAAAGAGTATCTCGAACTTATGGACAAATTCGAGCAAAAGAACGTACCTTTGACCGTCGCAACGATAGATATGGACTGGCACATCGTCAACAACGTGCCAAAGGACGCCGAATATAAATCGTTTCAAGGCGCAGGGTGGACGGGATATACGTTTGAAAAGGAATTGTTCCCCGACCCCGAGGGATTTTTGCAAAACCTCAAAGGTCGCAATCTTGCGGTCACGATGAACTTGCACCCCCGCGACGGCGTTCGCTATTTCGAGGAACAATACCCCGAAATGTGCCGCGCGCTCGGCGTAGACCCGCAAACCAAGCGCACGCTCGAATTTGACCTCACCGACGAGAAATTCCGCAACGCGTACTTCGATATTTTGCACCATCCGTACGAAAAGATGGGCGTTGATTTTTGGTGGATTGACTGGCAACAAGGCACGAAGTCGAAGATGAAAAATCTCGATCCGCTTTGGCTTCTCAACCACTATCACACTCTCGACATCAATCGCGACGGAAAGGGCAGCGTGATTCTTTCAAGATACGCAGGGCTCGGCTCGCACCGCTATCCGCTCGGATTTTCGGGGGATACTGTGGTGTGCTGGAACAGTTTGAAATTCCAACCCTATTTCACCGCGCTCGCTTCCAACGCAGGCTACACTTGGTGGTCGCACGACATAGGCGGACACCTTTTCGGCAAGGGCGACAACGAACTGTATTTGAGATGGTTGCAATACGGCGTATTCTCGCCGATAAACCGCCTGCATTCCAACAACAAGGCGATGAGCAAAGAGCCGTGGAATTACGCGCAGGTCGAAACGATTGCAGAGGACTTTTTGCGCTTGCGCCACAGACTTTTGCCGTACTTGTACACGGCAAACGTGAAGACTGCAACAGAGGGTGTTCCGCTCGTTTGCCCGACGTATTACTATTCGCAAGATAGCCGCGCATACGACAAAAAGTGGCGCAATCAATACTATTTCGGCGCACAAATGTACGTTTGTCCCGTCACGCACAAGGGCAAAAACGGCGTAGCGAAGCAAAAATTTTGGCTTCCGAGCGGCGTATGGTTCGACTTCTTCACGGGCGAAAGATTCGAGGGCGGAAAGGAATATCAAAGAGAATATCCGCTCGACAAATACCCCGTGTTCGTCAAAGAGGGCGCGATTATACCGTTGCTCAATCAGGACAATAACTCGACAGAGTTTAAGGATATAGAACTCAAAATTTATCTCGGAAACAACGTTTACACGATGTTCGACGAGGAAGGCAAAATATCCGTCGCAATGAGAAAGGACGAGAACGGGTACGATTTGATAATCATTCCCGAAAACGTAAAAACCGAGCGTCTAACCGTGTCTTTTGCAAACGTGAGCGAAGCAAACGTCGAGGTGAACGAACAGCAAACGGATTTGAAATCGCTTGAAAATATTCCTTGCAAACCTATGAAAATCCGCATCGAAAACGCACGCTGATTACGCCTTTACGAGGGATGGAAAACGCACGCCGATTGCGCCCTTAACGGGGATTGAAAACGTGCGGTAAAAACACTCTTAACGAGAATAACGGAAGACGATTGCAAAAAATATCCGTTTTTTGACAAAAACGCTTGACTTATTTCGTTATATCTAATATTATTATCAAGCATATTTTTGAAAGACGTATGGCGCGAGAAGAACTAGCCCCTCCGATCTAAGCCTTGCTCTTGCGAAAACAAATTTTGGAGGTTAGCACAATGGCTAAGGATTTGTCAACAATGGCAAAAAACAATAAGTCTTATATGGCAAAGCCCGGCGAAGTTGAAAGCAAGTGGTACGTTGTCGATGCAACCGATATGGTTCTCGGCCGCCTTGCATCTCAGGTTGCTTCTATCCTTAAAGGTAAGAACAAACCCGAATATACACCCAACGTCGACTGCGGCGACCACGTTATAATCATCAACTGCGAAAAGGTCGTTCTCACAGGCAAAAAACTCGAGGACAAATATTATCGTTATCACACCGGTTACATCGGCGGTTTGAAGGAAATTCAGTACAAGAAATTGATGGCTGAAAAACCCGAATTCGTCGTGTACAAGGCAGTCAAGGGTATGCTTCCCAAGAATACTCTCGGCGCAAAAATGCTCAAAAAACTCCGCGTTTACGTCGGTGCAGAGCACGATCATCAGGCACAATGCCCCGTTGAGTTGAAACTCAACTGATTGAGAGGTGAAATATGGCTACTAAGAAAACCAAGAAAGTCCAATATCTCGGCACCGGTAGAAGAAAGACGGCAATCGCAAGAGTTCGTCTTATCCCCGGCGGCGAAGGCAGCATCGTCATCAACAAACGTACTCTCGACGAGTATTTCCCTCTTGACACGATGAAACTCATCGTCAATCAACCTCTCGTTGCAACGGGCACGACCGACAAGTTCGACGTTTACGTCAACGTGTACGGCGGCGGTTACACCGGTCAAGCAGGCGCAATCCGTCACGGTATTGCAAGAGCACTCTGCGTTGCAGACAGCGAAGCATACAGAGCAATCCTCAAGAAAGAAGGTTACCTCACTCGTGACCCGCGTGCTAAAGAACGTAAGAAATACGGTTTGCACAAGGCACGTAAAGCACCTCAATTCTCAAAGAGATAATTTGCCAAATTCAAATGGCAACAACAAAAGCACGGCAATGCCGTGCTTTTTTTCTGCGTCAGACTGCGTGCGTGTTGCTCGTGTACGTCCGTGTACACTGCGCTACGCGTACTCGTCTTCCTTGACTCTTGCCATTTGCTCTTTGGCAATTCATCTCTTTGTAAGATAGTTTAGTGCGCACAAACAAGCACGGCATATTTGCCGTGCTTTTTCTTTGTCAGGCTGCGGGCGAGGTGCTCACGTACGTTTTGTACGTTCCGCGCCCCGTTCTCGCCTTTCTCGACTTGTGCGCCTTGCTTCGCACTTGGTCAACGTTTTGCAAGAGATAACACTGCGCTACGCGTGCTCGCTTTTCGCGATTTTCGACGTTTGCTCTGCGCCTGACTTATCTCTTTACAAACGTTCCGCACTTCGTTATCGTCTTCCTTGAATCTTGCCATTTGCTCTTTGGCAATTCATCTCTTTTCAATATGGCTTTATACGTACAAACAAAGCATAACCGAAGTTTTTTATTTTTCTCTATACAAAAAACGGCACTTTATTCGCATATATTTTGCAAATAAAGTGCCGTTTGTGCAATTTTAATCTAAATTAGCCGACAAGAATCGAGGATGACGATTCGACGAGTCTCGTGTCGAAAAACGCTTTTACGCCCGCTTGCATTTTTGCAATATCCGCATAAGAAACGGTTTCTACGGCAGAGTGCATCGCAAGTTGTGCAAGACCTATGTCGCACGCTTTCATACCGAGATTCGCGCTTGCCATAAGTCCTATCGTGCCTCCGCAACGTTGGTCGGAATTGTTGTAATAGTCCTGTCTTTCGACATTCGCCTTGTCGAGTATGGTCTTGAAAATCGCAGAGGATTCGCCGTCCGTCGCATAGTTGACGTGATGTTTGACGACAATGCCTTTGCCCATATACACACGCTCTTTGACGTCCATTTTTTCGGGGAAGGACGGGTGAAGCGCGTGGGCGTTGTCAACGGAAAGAATGAAGCCCTTCTCGCAAGCGGATATATAATCGTCTTTGGTTTTGCCGAGCCCGCTCGTGATTTTTTCAAGCACGGTTTGCATAAGCGCAGAGTTTGCGCCTTGCTTGGTTCGGCTTCCGATTTCCTCGTTGTCGAAGCAAGCACAAATTGCGACGTTTTGCGGATTTGCGATTACGAGCGCGGCGAGAGTTGCGTATACGCTGGTGAGATTGTCGATTCTCGGCGAGCAGAGATATTCGCCGTTTGCGCCGCTTCTGAAAGGTGAAGTTGCCGGCACGACGTAAAGGTCCGTGTCAACGATTTCCTCTTTTGAAAGAGTGGAATAGAAGTCATCCGCGTCGCCGACGAGCGGAAGCATATCCTTTTGCACGCTCACCGAAAACGCCGAGTTGACATTGGGATTGTGGTGTATCGCAAGCGAAGGAATAATGACGTTGTAGTCGCTCTCGACGATTTTGCTCGTGAGCATATCGCCGTGTTTTTCGATGATTCTGCCTGCCACTTTCAAGGGTGCGTCGAGCATAGAATAGAGGATAAGTCCGCCGTACGCTTCGACGTTGAGCCTTGCGCCTTCGGGCGAGGGAAGCAAATCTCTGCCCTTGACGTGCAGACAAGGCGAGTCGGTGTGGCTTGCCGCAATGTTGAAAGCAAAATTTTCGCCGACGACAAACGCGATTACCGAAGTGCCGTTTTTGACGACGTAGTACTTGCCGCCGACTTCGAGATTCCATTTGTCCGCAAGGTTAAGTTCTGAAAAACCGTGTTTTTCAAGGATATATTCGCTGTGCTTTACGGCGTGGTATGCCGTGTACGATTTGTCCAAAAAGTTGATGACGTCCATAAATTCGTCCTTATTTCGTTTTTTTATATGATAATACCAAATCGCAGTATTTGCAAATTATAATCGACAAAATAATAATCCGTAATCGCAAACGAGATCGGCAAGCGAGGGATTGCGTAGTAAAAAAACGGGCGTTTTGCAAACTTTTGCAAAATATCGAGTGTTGAATATTTCAATTATGGGTGTAAAATGAACTTATCAAAAGTATGAAAAGGGGGAAAGTATGTTACCGTATTTTCTGCTTGTTTGCGGCATAATTATGCTGATTTTGTTTTTGATTGCGAGAGACAAAAAATCGTCCGCTCTGGCAATCGTGCTTAAAACCGCGACTTCGCTGTTCTTTATCGCGACGGGTCTTGCCGCCGTAGTCGAAAACGGCGTCATTGGCAACTTCGACGCGAAACTTCTTCCGAGCGCGCTCGTGATTATGGGGTTGGTGCTCGGAATGGTGGGGGACATAACCCTCGATTTCAAAATCTATTTCAAAGGACTCAAAGGCAAATACGAGGGCGTTGAAAAGGACCGCGACACGATGATGTACTTCGGTATGTTGGCGTTCGGCATAGGTCACGTTTTGTACATAACGTCTATGGCGATTCGCTTTAACGGTTACGAAATGAATCTGCTTTGGTCGGCTCTCGGCTCGGCGGCAATAGTTGCGGTGATGTTCCTCGTGTGCATATACGTTATGAAAATGCAGTTCGGCAAATTCCTTATCCCGAGCATAGCGTATGCGTTTTTGCTTTGCTGGTTCGTGGTGCTCAGCGCGCTGTACGTCAAGCCCGCGCAAGGCTCTGCTTCGGCAGGCATACTCGTTGCAGGTTCGGTGCTGTTCGTGGCGTCGGATATGGTGCTTTCGATGACCTATTTCTCAAAGCCCGCGGACTATGAACGCAAGGGCGCACTCAATCCCGAATCCCGTCTTATGATAATCGTAAATCACACGACGTACTATCTTGCACAGTTCCTCATCGCGCTGTCGTTGCTCTTTATCTGAGGCAAAACGAGCAATATTTCAAGCACCCTGCGGGGTGCTTTATTTTTTTGACTTACGCATGGAAAATCGGCAAAACGGCGCGATTTGTCGCATAAACAAGCACAAATTTCGATGTGTTTTTTCTAAAAACCAAAATTTGTAAAATGTATATTTATTGGCGAAAATTTGCTGATTATGCAAAAATACGGTTTTCGAAAACGCCGTATACGGCGGTGCGAGCCTTTATATTCGAATCTGTAACCGATATGTGCCTAAAACACCGACATTTGCAAAATATAATGTTTATAAATAGAAAATCGTATGATAAAATATCGTTTCGTGAAAATAAACCGCAAAACGTCACTTTTGAACAAGTGACGCGGCTGTGTGGAAAGGGAAGAACTTTTATTCATAAATTTGCAAAATTGCATATACAATTTTGTCGTATTTTGCATAAAAATACAAAAAGAATAATTAAATTTATATTTTGTAACAATATTATTTGACTTTATACAAAAGTAGTTTTAGAATCATTAAGTATCAAAAATATGCGCGTGCGCTATATATGCGTATGCGTGGCATAAAGACAGTAGTTTCGCTCGGCGGCAATACGAGCGAAAAACAAAGAGGATATATGAAGAAAAAATTGTTGGTCACAGCGTTAATGATTTTGTCGATTGCGTGCTTGCTCGTTGCTTGCAATAATTCGACGAATTACGACGGCTTGACGAAAATCACCTTCGAGCCGGAAGGCGGCGTATACCAAAACTGCACTCTGCCTTTCTATCAGTACTACGACTTCAAGGACGGCACGACGAATCTCATTCGCGAGCCGCTCGCGCTTTCTCGCAAGGAATTCAAAAAAGACGGCTACACTTTTGTCGGTTGGTTCAAAACGAGAACGGAAGTCGACGGAAAGGTGACTTACTCGGATATGTGGGACTTTGCAACCGATAAGGTGGGAACGGACGGCGTTACGCTTTATGCAAGTTGGAAGAGAAATGTGACGTATTTGTACAACGTTTGCTACGTCGACGAGCAAGGTCAGACGCAAATCGTCGGTTCGTACGACGTGTCCGAAGGAGACGAGTTCGACGATTACGAAAACTATGCGACGAAGCGTAGCGGATACACCGCTCTCGTTTTTGCGGACGAAGACACCGGATATGTGGACGACGGATATTATCTCGACGCAGAGTGCGCTCAACCCGTCAAGGGATATAAGCACCCCGGCGGTGAAGAAGACACGGCGATAAACGTTTACGTCAAGTACGTCAAGGGCGAATACACTCTCGTGCGCACGGCAAGCGAATTGATTGCGGCAAGAAGCAACGACATCTATTTGCTCGCCGACGTCGATATGAAGGGCGCGACGCTTTCCTTTGAAAACTACGGCGGCGTGTTCGAGGGCAACGGTCATACGATTTCCGACTTCACGATTGCATACAACGCGGGAAACAATGACCTCAAATTCAACTTCGACGACAATTCGGGCGATACGGCGGTTCACGCAAGTTTGTTTGAAAGCCTTTCGGGCGCAACGCTTCGCAACGTCAAGTTCAGCGGCGCAACGTTCACGGTTGACGGCGGCACGTCGAAGATAAAGAAGATTTATTTCGCACCGCTTTGTATGAGCGCGACGGACTCGAAGATAGAAAACGTTTCAATCGAAGTGTCCTACAAGATAGTAAGCGGACCGGTAAACAACAAAGATTTCGATTTCGCAAGCGATTTCAAAGCGTTCGAGCAAGGTTACAGAACGACTGAAGATACATCCATAGTTGACTTTGACGTCACTATGACGGAAGCAAAATAAAAGAAAAAATAAATTTCATCGAATGAAGGAGATAGAAATGAGATCAGCAAAAATCAATTCGGTTACGAAAGTCGTGTTGATCGTCCTTATGCTCGCCCTTTGCGTTTCAATGCTCGCGGCGTGCAACGATAAGGACAAAGAGAAAGCATACGACAACGAAAACGACCCTCTCGTGTTCTCTACGCAGGCAGTTGACAACGTGTTCAGCCCGTTCTTTTCCACGACAGGTCCAGACAACAGCGTTGTGGGTATGACGCAACTTTCAATGCTCACCAACGACGCAAAGGGCAACGTTGCGTACGGCGAGAACGAAGCGGTCATCACTCTTGACTTGCAACAACCCAGCGGCGGAAACGAAAACGGCACGAACACTTACTATTTCGTGCTCAAAAACAACATTCGTTTCTCGAACGGTTCGTATCTTACGATAAAGGACGTGCTTTTCAACTACTACGTCTACCTCGACCCCGCATACACCGGTTCGAGCACGATTTATTCGACGGACATCGTAGGCCTTAAAGCGTACCGCACTCAAACTCAAAACGAGAAAGAGCAAGAATCGTTCAACAATCAATTCAAGATTATCGCAAACGGCAGAATCAGCGCTCTCAAATCGGCGGTTGAAACCGTTATCGACGAAAACGAGGAAGTTGCGGACGACATCGACCTTATGACCGAAAGCCTCACGAAATACGTCAATAACAATCCCGAAAGCAAGTACGTCGTCGTAGACTTCAAGAAAGCGACGGAATTGTTTGAGGAAGAACTCGCTTCCGACTATTCAAACGCCGTAGACACCTACAAGGACATAACCTTTAAGGACGAGGCGGGCAAACTTTACAAAGACTTGCTCACCACCGACCAAGAGGCGTTCCTTTACAACGAAGGTATCATTTCGTGGAACAAAAAAGACGGCAAATTGAGCGCGACTTTCACCAACGATTTGGCAGACATCAAAAAATGGTCCGACCCCACGGGCAACGAAACCGCTCAGCAAGCCAAAGAAAGAGCGAAACAACAAGCAATCGACATCGTGTTTAACACCAAAATGCCCAAAGACGTAAACGAAATCGTGACTTACTGGGCAACAGCGTCCAACCTTTCCGAGTTCCTCGAAAAAGAAGCGATGGAAGAATTTGCTCAAAACCTCGGCGGCAAAGCGGTCAAGAACATTTCGGGTATCAGATTTGCAAACCGCACCGAATCCGTCACCGTCAACGGCAAGACTTACAAGCCCGTCGAGTATGACGAGAACGGAAACGTCAAGAGTGACTGCAACGAAGTGCTTGCAATCACCATCAACGGCGTAGACCCCAAGGCAATCTGGAACTTCGCAATCGGCGTTGCGCCTATGTATTACTATTCCACGACGAACTGGAACGGCAAAAACTATATCGATTCTTTCGACTTTGAAGAAAACTTCGGCGTTGAATTTATGTCGCAATCCTTTATGAACCAAGTCATCAAGGGCGACGACAAAGTGGGCGTTCCCGTCGGCGCAGGCGCGTATGCCGCTTCCAAATCGAGCGGCGGTATCGACAACATCGCTTCGGGCGAGTTCTGCGACAAGGGCGTCATCTACTTCGAGAGAAACCCCTACTTCTGTATGGGTCCCGCAAAAATCAAGAAAGTGCGTTACCAAGTGGTTTCTGCAAACCAAATCACCAACACTCTTTATAACGGTGAAATCGACTTCGCAGAACCCAACGCAAAACCCGAAACAATCGAAGAAATCAACAACCATCAAGGTTTCAAGAGCAAATCCGTTCGTACGCTCGGTTACGGCTATATCGGCATCAACGCGGGCAAAGTGCCGTCCATAAAGGTCAGACAAGCCATTATGCACGCAATCAACACGCAAGAGTGCGTCGACTACTACAAGACGACCGCTTCGCCGATTTACCGTTCTATGTCGAAGTCGAGTTGGGCATATCCCGGCAACACTCCGGGCACGAAAGCACCGACCCCGTATTATCCGTACGTCGGCGGCGCAATCCCAGAAGACCTCAATGCAGTCAATCCCGACTACAAGAAATTCGTGGAAGCAAAGGGCTTGAGAGCGGGGCAAAAGATGAGTGAAGAACAACAAATCGAGTTTCTCACCTCTTTGGTTGAGAGCGCAGGCTACACCGTAAACGGCGAGGGTATCTACCAAAAGGGTAGCAACCAACTCAAATATACGTTCACAATCGCAGGCGAAGAAACCGATCACCCCGCGTTCAACGCAATGCTCCACGCAAGAGAAATCCTCAATCAATGCGGATTCCAAATCACAGTGACCACGGACGCGAACGCTCTTAAGAAGTTGTCCACCGGCGAACTTACCGTTTGGGCGGCTGCGTGGGGTTCGACTCTCGACCCGGATATGTATCAGGTCTATCACAAAGAGTCCACCGCGACTTCCGTGCTTAACTGGGGTTACAAACAAATCCTCAACGACACGGCAGGAAAGACTTATGCGACAGAACAGGGCATAATCAACGAGTTGTCCGACTTGATTGAAAAGGCAAGAAAGACCAACGACCAAAAGAGACGTGCAAGATACTATAGTCAAGCACTCGACCTCGTTATGGAACTCGCAGTCGAACTGCCCACTTATCAAAGAGACGACTTGTTTGCGTACAACGTAAACAAAATCGACGAGAGAACGTTCACTCCCGAAAGCGAGTTGTCCTCGTTCAAGGGATTGACGAGCGAAAACTGGAATCTCTCTCTCGTTACGGAAAGATAACAAAAGATAACGCAATCCGCGCAAAAGCAAATACTATGAAGGAACGTGCAATCTTGAGGCAAAAATCGCCTCAAGATTGCGCACGTAAAAAGAATGTTTAAGTATATCGTCAAAAGAATATTGATTTCCATACTTATCCTGATAGGCGTGTCAATCATCATATACACGATGGTCAGACTTATGCCTAACGATTACGTGGATATAAAATATTCTCAACAACTTCAAAGCGGTTCGATAAAACCCGAAGACATCGCAAGATTCAAGGAATTGTACGGAATCGGCGACAACTCGTTCAAGGGTATTATGGGCGGCTACTTCAAATGGCTGGGGAATATGTGCAAGGGCGACCTTGGCATATCCTTTAAGTACGAAAAACCCGTCGGACAAGTCATAACCGAAAATATGTGGATTTCGTTTGCGATTGCGTTTATCGCGACGATTCTGCAATTTTTGATTGCGATTCCTTTGGGAATCACGAGCGCGACGCATCAGTATTCGGCAAGAGATTACATAACCACCGTTCTCACTATGGTGGGTATTTCCCTTCCGACGTACTTCTTTGCCGCAATCGCAATCAAGATTTTCTCGGTCGATTTGGGGTGGTTCCCCGCAAACGGTCTTATCTATGCGAGTATGGACTACGCAAACAACTTCGCAGGTCAGATGGCAAAACTCGGCGATATGTTGCACCATATGGTTCTGCCCATTTTCGTCAGCGTTTTCCTCTCAATCGGCGGACTTATGCGCTACACCAGAACGAACACCCTCGAAGTGCTCAACGCTGACTATATCAGAACGGCAAGAGCAAAAGGTTTGTCCGAAAAAACGGTCATCTACAAGCACGCTTTCAGAAATACGCTCATTCCGCTTGCGACTTTGCTTGCCGGAATTTTGCCGTCTTTGTTCGGCGGTATGATGATAACGGAACAAGTTTTCGGCATAGACGGTATCGGCCGTTTGGCTTATCAGGCTTTGAAAGACGGCGATATTCCTTTCGTTATGGGTTACAATATGTTCCTTGCAATTTTGACCGTCATAGGCACGTTGCTCTCGGACATTATGTACTCTATCGTTGACCCGCGCGTCAAAATCAGTAAGTAGGTGAATTATGCAAAAAGACGAACTTAACAACATAAACATCGAAAACGTTTTGACGAACGAGGCTTGCGACGAGCAAGAAAACGCAAACGTCGAAAACGTGCAAGAGCAAAATTCCACAGAGATTACGCAAGAGGCGCAATCCGAACAATCCGAAAACGCAGAGCAAACGGAACAATCCGAAAACGGCAATGACGAAAAAGTCGAGTACGTTTACAAAGAAATGAGTCCTTTGAGAATGGTGGGAAGACGTTTCTTCCGCTCGAAACTCTCAATCGTCGGACTCGTTATGATAGTGTTCCTCGTGCTGTTCTCATTCCTCGGACCCGTCATCTACGACAAGTGGGGCGAAGAAACCGTTGACAGAACGGAAGTTATCGTAATCGTCAGAAACTCGTACGAGTATATCGACGAGGACGGTCAGACGGTGGTCGTTAAAGAGGTGCTTCAACACACTTCCAACATCAATTCCTACGCAGATCCGAGCAAGGACCACCTTCTCGGCACGGACGACAAGGGGATGGACGTGTTCGTGCGTATTATGTACGGCGGACGTATCTCGCTCACGATAGGCTTCATAGTCGTAATTCTGGAAACCTTGATCGGCATAATCCTCGGCGGTCTTGCAGGCTACTTCGGCGGCTGGGTGGATCAGGTGATTATGCGTATAGTGGATATTTTCACTTGCGTGCCTACGCTTCCGATTTTGCTTATCGCTTCGGCGATGATCGACTCGTGGCAAGTGGACGCGGATACGAGAATCTATCTCTTGATGGCAATCATCACGATATTCAGTTGGAGCGGCGTGGCTCGACTCGTCAGAGGACAGATTCTGTCTTTGCGCGAGCAAGAGTACATAACCGCAACCGAAGTTATGGGTTTGCCGACGTGGCGCAAGATTTTCTTGCACCTTATACCGAACGTAATGCCGCAACTCATCGTTTCGATGACTCTCGGCTTGGGCAGCGTCATTTTGTACGAGTCGACGCTCAGTTTCTTGGGCTTGGGCGTACAACTTCCGAAGGCTGCTTGGGGTACTATGATAGCAACCTCGAACGATCCGCAGGTTTTGAGTTACCACCTCAATATGTGGTTGCCCGCCGGCATTATGATCGTTATCGCGGTTTTGGGATTCAACTTCGTCGGCGACGGTCTGCGCGACGCTATGGACCCCAAAGCAAAGAAGTGACAGGTGAATTATGGAAAAAGAAATCAAAAAGAAATCTTCAAATTATCTGTCAATTCGCGACAGCAGAAAAATAATCAGATACAACATAAAACAAATGAGGTTTTACGAGGCGCAAAAGCGTAAAAAACGCGAAAAAAGCGAGTTTACGACCGTTATGCGCGACGAAAACAACCTCATAGAAATCGAGAATCTCAAAACCTGTTTCTTCACGGATACGGGCACGGTTATGTCGGTCAACGGCGTATCATTCGAGATTCCGAAAAACAAAATCGTCGGCGTTGTGGGCGAATCGGGCTGCGGAAAGAGCGTAACGTCCCTTTCCATTATGCAACTCGTTCAAGCGCCGCAAGGTCAGGTTGTGGACGGTCAGATAAGATTCAATTCCGACGACCTCGGCTACGACGAACAAGGCAGAAAAATCGCCTACGATATTGCGAAAATGCCCACCAAAGAGATGTACAAGGTGCGCGGAAAAGACATAACTATGATTTTCCAAGAGCCGATGACGTCTTTGAATCCCGTGTTTACCATCGGATTCCAACTCGACGAAGTGTCCTTCACGCACAATCCGTCGGTGAGCAAGCAAGAGGCGAAAGCGGTCAGTATCGAAATGCTCCAAAAGGTCGGTATTGCAATGCCCGAAAGAGTGTACGCCTCTTATCCGCACGAGTTGTCGGGCGGTATGCGCCAAAGAGTTATGATTGCTATGGCTCTCGTGGGCGACCCCAAACTTATCATTGCGGACGAGCCTACGACCGCGCTCGACGTCACCATTCAGGCGCAAATCCTCGAATTGCTCAAAGATTTGCAAAGAAGGGAAGGTTGCTCGATTATGCTCATCACGCACGACTTGGGCGTTATCGCGGAAATGGCGGACGAAGTGGTGGTTATGTATGCGGGCAGAGTTATCGAAAAAGGTACGGCGGCGGAAATCTTCCATAACCCGCTTCACCCCTACACGATAGGCTTGCAAAAGAGCAAACCGCTCATCACCTCGCCTTCCGACCAACCGCTTTATTCGATACCGGGACAAGTTCCGAGCCCGATAAACCTTCCGAACGCCTGCTATTTTAAGAACAGATGTTCAAAATGCATCGAAGCGTGCGACGGCGAATATCCGCCGGAAATCAAAGTGAGCGACACGCACTACGTGTCGTGCTATCTCTACAAAAAGGGGGACGGCGAAAATGAATAACGAAAAAGACGTTATGGCGACCGAAAACGTAAACGTCGAAACCGTTTCCGACAAAGCGCAAAACGAGAAAAAGGACGATATAATCCTCGAAGTTCAGGACTTGCAAAAGCACTTTGTGCTTTCGAGAACTCTGCTCGGAAAGCCCATATCCACGCTCAAAGCGGTGGACCACGTCAGTTTCAAACTCAAACGAGGCACGACGATAGGTATAGTGGGCGAGTCGGGTTGCGGCAAAACCACGATGGGCAGAACCATACTCAAACTCTACGACATCGACGGCGGAAAGGTCATCTACAACGGCACGGACATCACGAATCTGTCGAAGAAGGATATGCGCAAGTACAGAACTTCTATGCAGTTGATTTTCCAAGACCCATATTCGAGTTTGCCGCCGAGAATGACTATCGGAAGCATAATCGCAGAGGCGGTCAGAGTGCATAAAATCGTGCCGAAGGATCAAGTTTCCTCGTACGTTCGCGACATAATGAGAAAGTGCGGCTTGCAAGAGCAGTATTACGACCGCTATCCGCACGAGTTTTCGGGCGGACAAAGACAGCGCATCTGTATCGCGAGAGCACTCGCCGTAAAACCCGACCTCGTAATTTGCGACGAGCCCGTCAGCGCGCTCGACGTGTCGGTGCAAGCGCAGATAATCAACTTGCTCAAAGAGTTGCAAAAGACGATGAATCTCACTTACGTGTTCATCTCGCACGATTTGTCCGTCGTCAAGTACATAACCGACGAAATTATGGTTATGTACCTCGGCAATATGATGGAAAAAGGCGAAACGGACGAGTTGTTTAACAATCCGCTTCACCCATACACGAAAGCGTTGTTCTCGGCAGTTCCCGTTCCCGACCCCGATGTCAAGAACGAGAGAATCATTCTCGAAGGCGATATTCCGTCGCCCGCAAATCCGCCGAGAGGGTGCAAGTTCCACACTCGCTGCTCGCAATGTATGAGCGCGTGCAAAATCATCGAGCCGAAATACCACGAGGTTACGCCCGGACACTTTGTTGCGTGCCACCTCTACGACGAGGACATTCTTTCAAGACAGGACGAACTCGACGAGGCATACAGACACGTCAAGGAAATGGAAGAACGCGAGGCTGAAATCAAGGATGAGTACGACGTTCTCAAGGCGATAAAAGATAAGTTTGCACAACTGAAAAATAAATCCGCAAAAGAAGATTCAAAAGTCGAAAAAGACGCGGAAATTAAGGAAAACGAGGACGAATACGTCGGTTTCGATTCGGTGCAGAATCAAGAAATAACGCACGTTCTCGAGGACGAAAACGAGCAAAACGCAAACGATTCCGAAAATGAAAAGTAAGAAGAAAAAAATCAAGGTCATATACGTAGACGACGGTCGCACACTGTACAATATGGACGGCGTGAGACGTCAGAACGCATTGATTCCCGACAAAATCACCAACGACCGTCTCGAAAAAGAGAAGGGAAAAGACAAAGAGCAGGCAAGCCTCGATAGAAAGGAAAGGCGCGCGGCAATCAGGGCGGGTTACGCAGTGTATCTGCCGATTGTGCTTATCGTGCTCGGCTGCTTCGCTCTTGTCGGCGTGATTGCTTACTTTTGGCTCAAATAGCCGTAAAATCGGAAGCAAAAATCGGAACTTCAATATTGAAACTATAATATTAAAATAGAAAATAAGTTTTATAGGTATATATAATGAAAAGAAAAATCATCAGCATTTGCCTTATGATTGCGCTCATATCGGTGTCGGTGTTCACACTGGCGGCTTGCGGCAATCAAAGCGCATACGACGGGGCGGACGGTGCGGACGGCGCAGTTTTCCAAAATCTGCGTATTTTCAACACGGGCTTGCACCTTACGCAAGACCAAGTTGCGTCGCAAATCAAAGCCGACTACCTCAAACAAAACAAAGGATACCTCGACTCGGATAAAATCGTCGTTATGGTTATGCTTGACGACGACGCGTTGATTGACGATTATATCGACAATTATTCGGGTCAGTATCGCAGCGTTGCAGAATATGCGTCGAGCGACGTCGGAAACGCAAGAAAGGCGTATTTGCAAGCGAAACGCAATTTTGCCATTGACAGAATGAGCAAAAACGGTTTGCTCGAAGACGTCAAATGCACTTACGACACCATTCTCAACGGATTTGCCGCAACTATCGAGTACGGCAATCTGAGATTGCTCGAAAACTTCGACGGCGTAAAGACGGTCATCATAAGCGACACTTACAATCACCCGCAATCCGCGTCTTCGGATTCGGACGCAAAATCCATAACCAACCTCGTGGACATCTATCCGACGGGTATCTTCGATTCGTCGAGCGTACCTTACACGGGCAAGAGAACGTCGGTTGCTATTCTGGACAGCGGCTTCGACTGCGACCATACCGTTTTCGATATGGAATTGAAAGCGGACGAGATTTCCTATACTAAAGAAGACATCGAACACTTGCTTGGCGATACCAACGCGGCAAAATATACGTCCGACATCGACATCGACAAGGTGTACGTGTCGAGCAAAATTCCGTTTGCGTACGACTATGCGGACAAGGACACGAACGTTGACCCCTACGATTCCGAACACGGCACGCACGTTGCGGGTATCATCGGCGGCAAAGACAGCGTTATAACGGGCGTTGCGGTGGATACGCAACTCGTGCTTATGAAGGTTTTCCCCGATTTGAGCACGGGCGGCAAGACGGAAGACATCTTGCTTGCTCTCGAAGACGCGGTTTTGCTTAACGTCGACTGCATAAATATGTCGCTCGGCTCGTCCTGCGGATTCTCGCGCGAGGTGGACGAGGAAAACGTCAACAGAATTTACGACAGACTCAACGAGAGCGGTATCAGCGTTCTCACCGCGGCAAGCAACAGTTACAGCACGGGCTTCGGCGGCGAACAAGGCAACACGAATATGGTCACCAACCCGGATTCGGGTACGGTCGGCTCTCCTTCGACGTACGCGCCCTGCCTCTCGGTCGCTTCCATCAGCGGTACTAAGAGCAAATATATGGTCGGCAACGGCGAAAGCGTCGTTTTCTTCAAGGAATCCAACTCTATCACGGGTCAGGAAAACGATTTCTTCAAGGAACTCGGCGTGACCGAAGGCGTGAGCAAAGAGTACGAATACGTCACTGTCCCCGGTACGGGCGGCAAGACGAGTTACTCGGGACTCGACGTCAAGGGCAAAATCGCTCTCGTAAGACGCGGCGACAACACCTTTGAAGAAAAAGCGCGTTACGCAAAGAACGCGGGCGCGGTTGCGTGCATTATCTACAACAACATCGACGGAGACATCTCTATGTCGATGGGCAAGAGCGACCATATCCCCACGATTTCAATATCCAAAGACGACGGCACGATACTTGCGGCAAAGAAGTCGGGAACTCTCAAAATTTCCTACGACAACCAAGCGGGTCCGTTTATGTCCGACTTTTCGAGTTGGGGACCTACGCCGTCTCTCGAACTTAAACCCGAAATCACCGCTCACGGCGGAAACATCAAGTCTTCCGTACCGGGCGGCGGCTATGACGAACTCAGCGGAACGTCTATGGCAACCCCGAACCTTTGCGGTATCGTCGTGCTTATAAGACAATTCCTCAAAGACAAATATCCCGAAAAGAGTTGGAAGGAAATTTCCGTTCTCACCAACCAAATGTTGATGTCTACGGCAACGATAGCACTCAACGAAAGCGGCAATCCTTATTCGCCGCGTAAGCAGGGCGCAGGTCTTGCAAGTCTCAAAAACCTCGTGACGACAAGAGCGTATCTTTCCGTTGACGGAAAAGACCGCACCAAGATCGAACTGTTCGACGATCCGCAAAAAACGGGCGTTTACGTTATGAACTTCAATGTCGTCAATATCGGCAAGGACGTTTTGACTTACGATTTGTCGCTTGTGGGCATGACCGAAAGCGTGTCCACGTCCGATGCCAAGCACGTTGCCGAAACGCCGCAAATTCTCGAAGGCGTAAAGCACTACGAAGTGACCGGCGGCAACGGTACTATCGACGGTCAGGCACTCACCGTGCAACCCGGCGCGACGGTGAAAATCAAAGTTACCTACACGCTTACCGACTCTGAAAAGAACGTCATCGACAGCCTTTTCCCGTACGGTATGTACGTCGAAGGCTTCGTGAAACTCAAACAAACGGGCGAAGAAACCGAAGACAAGAAGAACGTCGACCTCAACGTGCCGTTCCTCGCTTTCTACGGCGACTGGACGGAAGCCCCGATGTTTGACAAAACCTATTACGAAGTGGAATCCGAAGCGCACGATATGTCCATCGACGACGAGGACAAAATCAAGGCGGATTATTATGCTACCACGCCTTACGGTTCGTACTTCTACAACTACATTATTCCGCTCGGAACGTATCTCTACGACGTCGATACGACAAAGTACGACGAGATTCCCGCTTCCGAAGAACATATCGCGGTGTCCAACATTCTCGGCACAATCGACGGCATTTCCGTCGTATACGCCGGCCTTTTGAGAGGCGCGAAAGAAATGCGTTTCACCATTACGGATAAGGCTACGGGCGAAGTGATTTGGGAGCATATCGACTACAACGCGACAAAAGCGTATTCTTACGGCGGAAGCCCGATGCCGTACTACGAGCAACTCAAATTCAAGTCGCTCGCAAACGGACTCGTCAACAACGCCGAGTATACCTTTGAAATGAAAGGCACTCTCGACTACGGCGACGGCGGCGCGGCAAAGAACGTCAGAAACAGTTTCGGTTTCGACTTTGTGGCAGACGACGAAGCGCCCGTCATCAAGAGCGTTACGTACGAGAAACAGTACGACAAAACGCTCAAAAAGGACAGATTCTACGTCAATATGGTCGTCTACGACAATCAGTACGTTCAATCCATAACGCCGATTCTGTTTACGTCGAGCAGCAGTTACACCTTCCTCACACAAAACCCGATTCCCGTGTACAGCGAAAAAGGCAAGGATAACCTCGTAAGATTCGAAATCACCGACTACCTCAAGGACATCGGTACGGACGCTTTGATTACGAGTGCGCTCGCGTTCTCTATCGACGACTACGCGCTCAACTCGAACATCTTCATCTGCCAACTTCCCGGCACGAAAGGCGACTTTAAGTTCACCAAAGACGGTACGCCCGACGGCACGGATTTGATAATCTTGTCCGCATACGAGGACGAAGTCATCGACCTTACGCAATACCTTGCAACGAGCGACGGCACGGTGGACGTAGATAAGGATTATCTCAAATACTTGTCGTGGACTTCCTCGAACGAGAACGTTATCGAAGTGAAAGACGGTCTTGTCAAGTGCATTGCGGAAGGGAAGGCAACCGTTACGGTGAGAGAGCAGATGAATCTGAATCAAGCCGTCGTCATAATCAACGTCAAAAAGAGAGAGTCGGCGGACGCACAATCCCAAAACGATTGCGAAGCGTTTGCGGCAACTACCTCTTACGCAACCACGCAAGCGGTTGAGGACGACTATAAAGAAGCAACCCTCAAAGATTTGAGATTTTCGTACTACGACACGTTGTTTGCATATTCTCGCGCGGCGCAAACGAGCGAAATAGGCAAAACGGGCGACAGAAGGGCGGTTGCTTCGGCACCGAACATCGGTATGTACCCCGGCGAGAAGATTCAACTCAACTACGACGTTGACCCGTGGTACGTCAAGGACAATTACGAGTTCGAGTATTCCTCGAACAACACAAAAGTTGCGCAAGTCAACGAAAAAGGCGAGGTGACGGCACTCAAAAAGGGCAGTGCAATCATCGTCATCAAAGCCAAAAACTCGTATATTCAAGCGGCGGTCACGATAAACGTCAAGAGCGAATTCGTCATCGAAAACCGCGAACTTATAGCGTATAAGGGTCTCGGCGGCAATGTCGTTATACCCGACGACGAGGGCATTTTGTACATCGGCGCGTTTGCGTTCTGTCTGTACGAAACCGACAACTCGATTGAACTCGACGAGGATGACTACGACGCAAACAAAATCCCCGCATCCAACACATCGGTGACGTCGGTCGTTATCCCGAAAGGCGTCGAGGAAATCAAGAAATACGCATTCTACAACTGCACCGGACTTAGGGAAGTGACTATCCCCGATTCAGTGAAGTACATAAGAGAATACGCTTTCTACAACGATAGAAAACTCGAAACCGTGAAAGTCGTCAAAGAGGACGGAACGGTCGTCGAAAACAACGATTTGTCCGCAAGCAAAGTCGAAACGATAGGCGCAAACGCATTTGCAAATTGCAAAGCGCTTGCAACTCTCAATCTCAAAAACGTGTTGAGTATCGGCGCAAACGCATTCGACGGTTGCGTATCGCTCACGAGCGCGGACCTCACGTCGTTGAGAAATACGGGCAAAGAAGCGTTTAAGGGATGCACGGCGCTCACGAGCGTGACGCTTGTGAAAAACACCAAGTTGTCCTATGCGATGTTTGCAAAATCGGGGCTTAGAAGCGTCGATATTTATAGCGAACGCACCACTATCCCCGAATATTGCTTCGCAAGATGCTCGGACCTCGTTTCGGTGACGCTTCACAACAATCTTAACGCAATCGAAAAGGGCGCGTTCAGCGATTGCCCGTCCCTTGTCAATTTCACCATCGAAGGCACTCTCGGCACGATCGGCGAGCAAGCGTTCTACAATTCGACGGGACTTGAATCGTTTGCGCTTCCGAATTGCGACGTGCAAATCGATTCGTATGCGTTTTACAAGTGCGGCGGACTCAAAACGCTCGTTTTCGGCGCAAATACGAGAATTAAAAAGATTGAGGGCTTCGTGTTCAAGGATACCGTCCTCGATACATTCGTAATGCCTTCGAGCAATCCGAACTACTCGTCGAGCGGTCGCTATCTCACCTCGAAAGACGGCAAAACAATAGTTTTGGCGGCGGCAGGCGTCGACTATGGCGATTTAACGATTGACGAAAAGTATACGACCATTGCCGACAGCGCGTTTGCGGGCGTGAACGTAACGTCGCTCACTATAATCAACAAAGATTTGCAAATCGGCGCGTTTGCCTTTGCAAGTTGCGAAAACCTCAAAAAGGTGACTTTGCCTACGCAAGCGGGCGTGAATATCGGAAAGAGAGCCTTCACCGTCTGCACGAGCCTTGTTGAAGTGGAAAACCTCGATAAAGTGGCGCATATCGGCGAATACGCGTTTGCAAACACCGCGCTTCAAACCGCATCGGTCGGAGCAAACGCAGTCTGCGACGAGGGCACGTTCTACAACAGTTCTCTCGAAAGCGTGACGATAGGCGCAAACGCTACGCTCGGAAAGGGCGTGTTCCAAAACTGCAAGAAACTCAGAACGGTGAATATGCCTGCCGACGGCGGCGTTGAAATCGGCAACGGTTGCTTTGCAAACGACACCAACCTCGTCACAATCGATTTGAGCAAAACGAGCGATACTATCGGCGACGAAGCGTTCTACGGTTGTACGAAACTGATGTCCGTAAACCTTGCGAACGTCAAAAATATCGGCAAATACGCTTTTGCGGATTGTTCGGGTCTCGGCGAAGTTCTTATCCCGATTGTCGAAACTATCGGTCAAGGCGCGTTCGGCCGTTACAGCCGGTTTGCTTCCGCACCGTGCTTCGAAACGATTGTGCTTCCGAATACGCTTAAATCCATCGGCGAAGGCGCGTTCGTGTACAACAAAAAACTTAAATCCGTGACGATTCCGTCTTCCGTGACGAGTATCGGCGAATATGCGTTTGCATACTGCACGGCGCTTCAAAGCGTGACGCTTCCCGACAACGTGACGGAAATCCCGTCGTATATGTTCGGCGGCTGCGAATCGCTTTCCGCTATCAACCTCGAAAACGTGACGAAGATAGGCGATTACGCGTTTACGCTCGCAAGTCTTACCACCGCGAATATCGACAAAGCGGTTTCGATAGGCGAGGGCGCATTCGCTCAAACGGGCCTTTCGAGAAGCATAAGCGCAAGCAAACTCGAAAATATCGGCAAATACGCTTTCCAAGCGACGAATATCATCTTGTTTAACGCACCCGCGCTTAAAACCATAGGCGATTCCGCATTCGAAAAAGCGATTATGCTCGCATCGTTCACCTTCTCGAACAAACTCGAAAGCGTGGGCGTGGGCGCATTCTACGGCTGCTCGTCGCTCAGAAACTTCTCGTTCCTCGATAAAGACGGCAACGTTGCGCAAAAGGGCGTAATCAACGATTACGCATTGCTCTACGAGGGTTCGCTCTACGTCAAACTCGCGTCCGGCAAGTACGAATTGAAGGCAGTCCCCGGCGGCTCTTACGCAAGCGTACTCAACGTTATGGACGGCACCGTGCGTATCGACGACTACGCAGGCAACTCTAACACGCATATCGCGTCAATCGTGTTGCCCGACGGTCTTAAACGCATAGGTCAATACGCTTTCTACGGCTATACCGCACTCAAGAGCGTAGAGTTCAAATCCGTCGTTGCGCCCGCCATGGAAGATTCCTACAAAAAGGACGCAAAACTCACCGAGAACGACCCCGGCTATGAAAAGTTGCACAATCAATTCGACATCTTCGGATACGAGTTGTACTACTTCAACTTCATCGACTTGCTCGGAAAGAAAGAACCTATCCAAATGATTCTGCCAAACAACGCCGACGTCGAAGGTTACGATTCGCTCGTGTATGAAGTGTATTTCGGAAAGGTCGAAGACGCTTTGAGAAGCGACTACGTCGCAATGCAAAATAGTATGTTGACCTTCTACGAATACGCACAACAGGTCGCTAAACTCAAAAACGTGACCCTCGTCAACGAGAAACTCGTCAACAACGCGCTTACGGCTTACAATTCCGTGACGCAAGACCCGACGACGTACGGCTTCGACAAGGAAGAATGGGACGCGCTCGTTGCAAGCGTGCAAGCGGCAAAGAACACGATAAGAAACATCAAGTTCGCAAACGCAAGCGATGAAGTCAAGAGAGTGCAAGCGCTCATCGACGAGTTGCCCGACACGTTCTCCATAGACGACCTTGCGACGATACAAGACGTTCTGGAACAAATCAACCAACTCGACGGAAGCGACAGAAATATCCTCGATTTGACCAAACTCAACGCTTTGAAAACGTCATACAACGACTACCGCAACTCGCTTGCCGAACAAGTCGAACCGCTCAAACAATCGACGGATAATCTCGGTTTTGCCGTTATCCTTTTCTCGACGTCTCTCGCTCTTGCGGGCGCGGTACTCGTCGTCAAACGAGGCATTTTGTGATAGGGGGGCGAACGAATATGAAAAAGAATATGAAAAAGAAATATATATTCCTAACGATTTCGACGCTTCTTGCGCTTGCGATATGTCTTTGCGCTTGCAATCAAGCAAAAGACTTTGCAACGTACAGCGACAATATGAACAAATCGATGAACGACGTCAAAACGCTCGTATCAACTTTGAGCGTCTTTGACGGCGACACGTTGGTTTACGAATATCAAAGAAACGTAACCATTGACGGCTCGAACGCCACGTTGGAAATCACCGAAAAGAAACTGAATGCGAATTTCAGACTGGAAAGCAACACGACCACCGAACAAAAATCGGGCGTTGAAAAATCGACGTTGTTACCGCTTTCGCTGTCCGAATCGAGCGCGCAAAACTTCAATGCGAACGCAAACGGATTCGGTTGCGAAATCCCCGAAGGCGACTTTGCGAGCGTGTTCAAACTCGGCTCGTACGATATTGACGGAAACGCCGCTCTCGATTGTGCTTTTTCGGGCGATAAACTGACGAACATCAACTGCGGGTTCAAACTCAAGGACGGCAAAACCGTCAAACTCGCATACGTCTACAATTATTAAGGGGGTGAGAGAATATGAAAAAACGTAACAATATTTTGTTTGTAACTCTCATCGTGCTTTGCGCGCTTACGGCGTTGGTTGCCTGCAACGACAATTCCGAACCGACCACGCCCACGCTTTCGACGCCGCAAAACGTCGAAATGTCGCAAGGCGGACTCATCACTTGGAACGCAGTAGAAAACGCAACTTCTTACGTCGTTGTTCTCAACGGCGAGGAATATGCCACGGACACGACTTCCTATCAGGTTGCCTCGACCGTAAACGACATTCTTTACTGCGTGTACGCAAAGGCAAGCGGATATAACGACTCGTCAAAGAGCGAAGAAAAACTTTTCAAGGGTACGGGTATTGTTCCAAACCCCGACGAAGTGACCGTCACAATTTCTAAAACTTCCGAAGTGAGAAGCGGCAAGAGCATTACGCTCAAAGCGTACATCGACGGCAAGGAAGCGAAAAACGGCGAGATTATTTGGGAAATCGTTGACGGCAATCAATACGCAACCATCGACGAAAACGGCAAAGTTACCGCAGCCGAAGTGAGCGGCGACAAGAAAGTCACCGTTACGGCGACGGTCGCAGACAACGACGAGTGCTTTGCCGAAAAAGATATTTGGGTACTTGCAAAAACCGCGCTTACCGCAGATATGCTTTCAGCGCTCAACCATGCGAAAGTCGGATTCGAGGGATACGACAGAATCGACCTCTACAAAACGGACTTGTTCGGCTCGTTTTACAGAACGGTTACGCTTCCCATAAGAACCGCTATGGACGGCAACAACTGGTACGCCGAATACGAAGATTCCTCGACGGGTCTCAAGACCGGCATTTACTACACCAACCGTAACGGCAAAGCGAATCAGGTCAGCGTAAGTTTTATGAACGAGGAACAATACATTCCTATGCTCGGCGACGACGAAGAAGTGGTGACTTGGACGGAATCCGGTCTTTACAACAGCCTTACCGACTTGTCCGTTGACGACTTCGAGTTTGACGAAAATACTTGGCGTTGGATGTTCAAGGGCGACGAAACGATTTCAAAACGCCTCGTTGCCGCCGCAACGCCTTACGATTTCGAGGTCAACGCTTGGGGGCTCATCATCGACGAGGGCGAAATCGTGGGTATCTACGCTCAAAGCAAGGACGATTATCAAATCGTGGAAGGGTATAGGGGCATTCAATCGCTCTATCTTGCAATCAACACGAGCCAGAGCGTGGAAGTGCCGAAGGTCGGAAAATTCCACCACGACGAAAAGTACGACGCTTTGTATTCTAAACTTCAAACCGCAATCGACAATATGCGTGCGCTTGAAAGTTACAAACTCGACTTCTATCAAATGACAAATTCGCAATACGGCAGTTCGTACGGCGGATTCGTCGAAACCGTAACGAACGATTTGTGCTACTTTGCGCCGTTCAGCGTCAGATACGACAACAATCAGAACGAAATCAGAACGTACGAACAAAACGCTTCTTACGGATATAAGAAAATAAGCGACAACCTCTACAACGCTTTCAGCGAAAACGAAAAAACAGAGGAAAGCGACCCCGTAACGTACAAAGCGAGTCGCGCTTATCAGACCACGTTCGACAACGCTCGACCGTCGTTTGCGTTCTCTTCCGAAATTTTCAGCGGATACGCGGAGGACGAGGAAGCGGGCACGACAACTTACTACGTCAACGAGTCGATGTGCGGAGTTGCGTCCACTTTCTATTACGGCGTGGGCAACGACATCAACCTCTACGGTATATTCGCAACAAAGGGCTTTACGCTCAACACGCAATTTACGCCGTTCGTCGTGGTTAAAGACGGTTATATCACCGAATCGTGCTTCTACTTCTACCTCGGCTCTATGTACGGCGTGGTTATGATCAAATACAGCGATCTCAATCAAGCGGCAGTTCCCGACGGCGTGCAAGTCGAGTTCGAAACGAGACAAGTGCCGACCGAATGGTCGCAACTCACCGTTCAAGTCCGCAACGAAGAATCTTCGACGACTGAAGACGACGAAGAAGTCAATGCTTTGACCTTCTTAAAGACGTTCTTCGGCAAAGACGACATCGGCGAAAAACTGCCTTTCTTCGGCAACGTACTCGGCGATACGTACGGATTCGGTATGACTATGACGAAAACGCCGGGCGGAACGAAGACGGCAAAGAGCGCGATCGTGTTCTACTATGACGTGCCGCTTGACGTGGATTACACCATCAACTCGTCGCTCACGGCAGTCAGAGAATTCTTGAAGCAAAAAGGATTCGTCCGCAATCAATACGACGAATACCACGACGAAGCCAACGGCATTTGGGTTGCGCCCGTCGATTCGAGTTTGGACTTCCTCATTTACGTCTGGAAGGACTGAGTGCGAAACTAACATCGTAAAACACAAAAAAATATAAATTTTTTCAAAAGGAGAAAAACAATGGAAACACGCAAAACATTGAAAAAGAGCGTTATATCGTTCGTTTGCGTACTGATGGTCGCTTGTATGTTGTTCTTGGTTGCTTGTAACGACAAGGGCGACGACAATTTGCCGTCCATCAATATCACGACTTCCGTTGACGACGGCTCTATCGTCGCCAAAGGCAACAAGATCCAGTTCTTGGTTGCCGTGTCCGACAACAGCCCGTACGAAGTGAGCGTTGACAACGAAGAATTGGCAAAACTGAGCGGCAACACTCTCATCATTCTCAAAGACGCAACGGAGGATACCGAGATTAAACTCACGGCAAAAATCAAACGATTGCCCAACGTGTCCAAGACGGTTACGTTCAAGATGACAGCACCCGTTCAACTTCCCGAAATCTATATGAGTTCGTCGAAGCCCGAAAATTCGAGACTCGAAAAGGGCGATAAATTTACGGTTAATGCCTCATCGACAGACAAGAGTCCCGTTATTTTGTCGGTAAGCGACGAAACCCTTGCAACAATCTCGGGCAACGAAATCACGATTATCGGCGAACCCGCACACGACAGCACTCTCGTCGTTACGGCAACCCTCAAGGATTTTGAATCCGTAACCAAATCGAGAACCTACTATGTCAAAGCGCCCACCGTCAAAGGTCAAGTCCAAGGCAAGGAAGGCAACATCCTTACCACCGAACTTATCGAAGCGCTCGGCAACAAGAACATAACCGTCAACGGCGTGGTAACCGACGTGTTTTACGACGCTGCAGACGGCTCTACCACAAACCGCGAATATAAAACCAAAGTTATGATGTCCGAAGGTAAGTGGTATGGCGAATGGTTTGCAACGCCGGTAGGCGACGAAAAGGCGACTGTCATCACCGACAGTTACAAAGCAAGCGAATCCGCAGACTACAAGGACGCGAACGGTACTATCGGTCACGCGACACAAAGAGTCTACATCAACAAAGACAACAAGGTCGCAACGAAGGTGCAGACGGACAGTATGAGTTTCCCGTATATCTGGGAAAACCAACATTACTGGAACCATATCGGTCAATTCGCTAAAAACGTTGAAAAGAAATTCGTTTACAGACCCGAAGAAGACGTGTTCGAGTATGTGTGGAAAATCGTCGATTCCGAAGGCAAAGAATACGTTGACGACGAGTACGACTACTATCTTATGACGTATCTCTCGTATAGCTTCACCCCGATGCTCGAAGACACTCTCGAAAATCTGTATTTCAAGATGGAAAACGGTCAAATCACCAAGATTTTGGCAAAGACCGCAGAAGAAACGGGTACAAACATGAACAGAGCGTACACGACGATTGAATTTACCTTCGAAGATATCGGCGAAACCGTTGTTCCCGACCCCGCACCGTATAAACATGACGTGCAAAACGACGCGCTCGCAACCGCTCTTGCAAAGATGAAGGCGGCAACGAGTTATGCGTTCAAAACGTCCGAAGTCGCAACGGTTACGCCTACCATCAATGAAGGCGATTACACCGCAAGCATATCTTCCGCAAGTGCGGCAGCTACGACCAAATTCCCCGCAGGCGGCTACAGCGGAACGGTAGGTCTTGCAGGCAAAGTCACGCAAGACAAGGTTTTGTTGACGAGAACGGGCAAATACGAATACTATTCCGACGATACCGCGCCGTACTGGTTCAAGTACTCGGGATACTACCAAATCGACGAAAGCACTTATGACTATTTCGAGTACAACACTACTTCGAAAAAACTCGAAGGTGTGAACCAATATGTCGGCAGCCTCACCGAATTGTTGCCAGGTTGGAACTTGTCGGCAGACGTATTTCAGTTTGCGGGCAGCCAAACGGACGCAAACAAAAAGACCGTGACAAAGTACGTGCTTCGCAACACTCAAATCATCGAAGAAGCGGCAAAAGAAGTTTGTATGCACTCCGACGTGAACAGCACGACTGCTTCCTCGCAACACGCGTTCACGATTACGGTTGACAGCAACGGAAACGTGGTTTCCACGTCCTTCCCATACGCTTATTCCGCATACGCAGGCTACTGCCTCACGACTTACTCGAAAGTTAACGCAACGGATTTGTTCACCGACGAATTCGACGGCTATCAACCCAGAGTATTGCCCGAATGGGAAGACCTCTCGACCAATGCTTACTACAATTTGCATACGAGCGATTTCAAACAGTATCCGTGCTACAACAAGAAGACGGGCGCATTCCACGACCCGTCCGCCGGTCCTTGCACGCACAACGTAACTCTCGACGTCGTAATCGCAAACGTGTTCAAAGACAACGCTTCCGCATTCCCGACGATGGCAACGTTCAGAAGAATATTCGGCGACGACATCAACACACCGTTTTTCTACGAATACGATTCCGAAGAACTTGCAGACGACACGACGGTATACACCGATTACGTCAAATTCACATCAGTTGCGCCGCAAAAATATCTCGACGAAAAGAACAATTTAACGAAAACCGGATTCAACGAGATGTTTGCAGAAATCAAATCTGTTATGAACAGCGTGGGATTCACCTACAACTCCGGCGTTTCAGACGTGTCGGGCGGCTTGTCGGGCAAAGCCGACAGGAAGATGGTGTTCTCCTATGGCGATAAACTCACAATCGTTATGACAAACAACCACACCAGATATTTCTGGTTGTCAGTTTACAACTTCGGCGACTACAACGTCGGCTGATTCACAAAATAAAGACTTAATGTCGTGGTCGATATTTATGAAGAAAAAATTAATTATAGTAATTGCTTTAATATTAATATTGACTGCTTTGACATTTGCGGGATGTAACGATAACGGCGGATACCCCGACCCCGCCGAATCCGCCGCAGCCGCAACCGCCACAACCCGAGCCGGAGGTTATCAGCGTAGCCGCAAAGCAGTCCAGTGTGACTATCCACGAAAAAGTGTTCGCGGATTTTGACTTTACGTCGCTTTTCGTGATTACGATTGACGGACAGCAAATTATGATTCAATCCGAATACCTCGATTTGAGTCATCTTCCGCAAAACTCGGAAGAAGACGGCTACGTCACTTGCACCTATAAGGACCAAAGCGCGACTTGCACCGTGTCCATACAGGCAACCAAGTACGCCGTCGAACTTGCGCAGGAAGAAATCGTTGTCACGCAGTTGCAAATCGACGAGAACTTCGATTTTCTCGCGCTTTTCACGGTGACCGAAGACGACGAGGCGGTTGAAATAACTTCGGATATGGTTGCAAACAACGTCAAAAGAGACGTCGGCGACTATACGGTCAGCGTAACTTTCCACAATATTACGAAAACGCTCAGAGTGCACGTCAAAGAGGCGCACCTCATCGAAATCGTCAATTCCTACAAGGTTTTGCAACTTGAAAAAGCACAACTCGCGTCTTTCGACTTTACGTCGCTGTTCTCGCTGTATCTCGACGGCGAAGTGGTGCGTATAACCGAAGATATGCTCGATTTGTCCGCTTTGCAAAACGTCGAGGAAGGCAACGAGTATGACGTAAAACTTTTCTATTCCTATATGGAAGACAGCGAAGAATCGGTGGCGAAAGTTAAGATAGTCGCGCCCAAGACGGTCGTTTTGACCGCGTCCGATATCGTTACTTATCCCAACGGCGGATTTATCGACTTGACGAGTCTGTTCACAATCAAGGACGGCGACGTCAACGTGCCCGTAACCATAGAAATGATTTCGGGCAGTATCGACTATTCGTCGATAGGCGTCAACGAGATTACGCTTGCCTATAAGGGACAAACCGCGACCGCGACCGTCGAGGTTAAGCGCGGCGTTGTCATCAATATGCCAAAAGGCGACACGATAATCGTCAAAAAGGGCACGAATAAAAACGAATACGATTTTGCAAACGACGTTTCGGTCATTATCAACGGCTTGAAATTCTCGTTTGTGACTTACGGAAACGGCTCGGAATACCATATGGACACCACTAACGTCGATTTCAACACTGTGGGTTCGTATTCCGTCGACGTGAAAATTCCGTATAAATTCGACTCGACGGCAACTACCGTCACTCAAACAATCCACTACGTCGTGAAAGAGAACACTTATCAACTTTCCGTCATAGAGGATGAAGTTTTGCTTGCAAAAGGCACGACTTCTTACAACGTTTTCAAAAACGTCAACGCAAGAATCAACGGTATTCGCAGAGCGTTGATAGCAGACAAAGAAATTGCAAAAGAGGACGATTTGACCGTTTGGGCAAAACTGCTTTCCGACCCCGTCGACTTCAACGCGGTGGGCGTGCAACACGTCAGAATCGCGGTTTATGTCGAGGGCGTGGACAGCGACCCCGTGGAAGTAGAGTTTACGGTTCGAATCAAGTCCAACGTGTCCGTCGAGCCGAAAGGCAAAGTGGTTTTCGGCGGCGATACGGTCTACACTCGCGATTTGTTCGAGATAAAAGACGGCACGGATTACGTTCAACCCACGGCGGATATGCTCGAAGGCAAAGTCGATACGTTTACGCCCGGTGTGTATACCGTCAAAATCGATTATCTCGGTTTGCAAGCGGTCGCAACCGTCGTGGTGCTTTCCGACGACATCGTAGGAACGTACAAGACGAATATGACCACGATACCCGCAGCGACGAGTTCGTCGGGTTCCGACTCGTGGGAAGAAGACGACGGATACGGCGATTACGGCGAGGGCGACGACTACGAAGAAGTCGTGCCCGTTACGCCTCTTAAAGATATGACTATCGCGCGCGACGGAAGCATAACCGTCGACGGCAGACAAGCGTATTTAACGGGCGGTATCGATCAATCCACTTTGATTGTGTCGATAGGCACGACAAAGTACACCATGCACCTAAACGACGGTATCGTCGTTCTCGACCCCGACAACGACAACAGAATGTCATTTACCGATTCGCGTCGTCCGCTCGTGTACTTCAACAGCGCGATTTGGAATTTGAACAAGAGAGTGGTGGTGAATTACGGAAAAGATTATGTCCTTTCCAACACCTATACGTCATATTCTTTCGACACTTTCGAGATAGAACGCAAGGACACCGAGCAAAAGAGTTGGTTTGCGCTTTACGTCAAACTCGTGGCAAAGAACGCCGCAGACACCGTGTATAACGTAAGTTGGGGCGAGGCAAATTATCCAGAAGGATTCACGCCTGCCGCAAACGTTTCCTCGAAGTTGACCTTCGACGGTAAAGAATACAACTTCACGATGTCCACTTCCGTTACGGCAAAAGTGGACAGGGACACCGAAAATACGTCAAAATACGCAGGTATGACGTTCAAAGGCACGGTAAACGGTCAAGACGCAAGATTGACGGTGAACTCGAAAGACGCGTTTGAACTCAAAATAGATTCAACCGTTTTGTTCAGCGTGTCGAAGGGCGACTTCGCAAATATGAAAAACGGCGGCGTAAACTATGACACCGACACTTTGACCGTGTACGCATATCAGGATGACTTCTATTCGTACAAGATAAAACTCGACGTCGAAAACGGCACGTTCGAACTTCTCGAAAAAGACGCTCTTGTCGGCGCGTATGTCTACGACGGAAAGATTCTGTTCCTCGACGGCTACGGTACGGGCGTTGCGAAGATGAATCCGAACAGTTATCTCGAGGTCAAGCTTTCGTATTCGCAGAACGCAAACGAAATCGTCGTCAACTTTATCGACGCACCCTATGATTTCGCATACGGCGAAAAAGCGACGTTCTATCTTGCAACGTTCGGCAACATTCTCACCGTAAAACAAATAGACAGCGACGAGTTGCAGGGCGTTGACTTCGTAAACAGCCACGTTACGAACGGCGCGATGGTCACTCTTGACCAAACGAGATTCGTCAAAGGCAATCAGGCAAAAGTTCGGCCGGCAATTCTCGCGGCGATTCACATCGTGACCAAGGACGGCGAACTCGACGATACGGCAAAGGCATCGTGCGTAAATCTCGGCGCGATAAGATACAGCAACGCAGGCTTCTATCAGATTTCCGTCACGATGAGCTTCGGACAAGAAAGCCTTACGTCCTACTATGCGATTCAAATCATCGGACCTATCGACTCGCAAAACGAGTTCGTGGCAAACTACGGCAAAGGTCTTATCGATTCGGGTATGCAACTCGAAATCGACGCAAACAGAATGCTCACGCTCACTCGCAATACCGACAAGTATCAGGGCTTCGTCAACATAAGCGGCAACGGATTCTATTCAAAAGTCACTTTTGGCGGTTCGTCCGTCGTTCTTACCGGCGAAAAGATTGCCGACGGCTTGTTGATGGTTCGCGGCTCGGGCGCAATGACGTTTATCGACTACTTCGCACTCGGCACGAGCAGCGTTGCGGCAGGAAAAGGCGCTGTGCTTCGCAAAGTCGCGTACAACTCAAACGTGACGTACTTGTTTGCTACATCTCTCGCTTCGCCCGTCGAAATCATCGACGAGATAACCACAATCGACGGCATAGGCACGAATAACGGCGCGATTGTGAGTTTTACGTCGTCGAAGAAGTCTTACGTCGTGAAAATAGCAGCGTGGGGCAATACGGTTGACGGTTTGCTCGTCAGCGACTCGTATAGAGGCGAGTACACTCGCACGGGTGAAGACACCGTGAAAATCGACGGATTCGGCAACGTGGAAAAGGGCGGCGCAAAAGGAACGTACAAAGCCAACGCAAACGGCTCTATCCTCGCAAAGATAGGGGAAGATATGTTTGTTATCGACTTGAATTCCGCAGATATGACGTATGCGCCGAGCAGCATCGTGCTTGACGAAACGTTGCTTAAAGGTAAATCTTACACCGCAACCTATTCGTTCTCGTGTCCCAACACGGAGAGTCAAATGCAACTCTTTAAGGCGGTGACGACGTTCGCGTTCGGCGAAAACGGACAAGTTATAGTGACTTCCGAATCGAGCGAGCACGACAGCGGCACCGACGCTTGCGGCGATAGATACAATCCCTCGTTCGCTTCAAAAGACGGTGTTTCGGGAACGTATTCCGTGAGCGGAACGACCGTTACGGTAAGGGTGGTAGGTTCGGCAGTGTTTACGTTTGAAATTTCCGACGTTTCGGTCACGGACGAGATAGTCTGCACTGATGCGAAATATTCAAATGAAAACGAGCAAGGTGCATTTGAAAAAAATACGAAATTTTCTATTGAATAAAAATTGACAAATAGAGGATTTGATATTAAAATATCATTAAAAAATAAGATTTATAAGCAAATATGCATAAAAGTTTGAATAAATATGCATTTGCCGAGCAAAAACGAATATTTATTACGCTTTGATGTGCGCACGTTTATAAACGGTGCGCACATTGTGGTATCAAGAGCGAAACGTAAAGCCCGAAAAAGCGGCTTTTTCAAGACAAAATCGCCCGAACGAAACGTTCGACGTGGCGAGAAAAACGCATCAAAAATTTATTTGGCATAACAAAAAGGAGAACGATAATGAAGCGAAACAAAGTATTGTTTGTAATTGCAATCGTTGCAATGCTTGCGGTTCTTTTCGTCGCTTGCGATGACTCGCAACCCGAGCACACGCACACTTACGGCGCGTGGACTATCGCAACGGCACCGACGGAAACCGAAGCAGGCACGGCGACGAGAGTTTGCTCTTGCGGCGATGTCGAAACCGCTACGGTTGCTAAACTCGGCGACGCATCCGTTTGGTCGGTGAAGACGAGCCAAGACGCAACTCACACAAGCAAAGGCTACAAAGTATACGAGTCCGCATACGGCACGGTGACCGTTGAAGTCGCAAAAGGCGAACACACATACGGTGCGTGGACGATTACTACTGAGCCGACCGCGACCGAAGCAGGCAAGGCAATCAGAGTCTGTGTTTGCGGAAGTTACGAAGAAGCGGCGCTTGCGGTGTTGACGGATACGAGCGTTTGGACGAAGAACGAAAAACAAGCGCAATCTGACACCGAAGACGGAATCGTGGAATACACTTCCGCATACGGCAAAGTGACCGTTACGACTCCAAAAGCGGGTCATACATACGGCGCGTGGACGATTTCGAGCGAACCCACCGAAACTGCGGCGGGCGTTGCCACGAGAGTCTGCTCTTGCGGCGATGAACAAACTCACCCCGTTGCAAAACTCACGGATACGAGTGTTTGGACGGTCAGCGTAAATCAAGAATCCTCGCACACGCAAGGCGGCGTTAAGGTTTACACGTCTGTTTACGGCACGGTAGTAAAGACTTCCTCTCAAGGCGCGCACACGTTCGGCGGCTGGGAAATCACGACCGACCCCACCGAAACGGCGACCGGCGTTGCAAAGAGATACTGCTCTTGCGGTTTCTTTGAGCAAGTTACGCTTCCCGTCTTGACCAACGCCGAGGTTTGGACAAAAGGCGAAACCACGGCTACGCACTATCAACCGGGTACAACCACTTACACGTCGGAATACGGCACGGTTACCATCGTCACCGAAGTTCAACAACACGTTTTCGGACCGTGGGTTGCAAACGGCGACGGTAAACATACCCATACTTGCGATTGCGGATACAGCGAAACCAAGGACTGCGCATTCAATCAACAAGTTACAACGTCACAGTATCTTGCTAAGGCGGCAACTTGCGAATCGCCCGCAGAATACTATTATAGTTGCGTATGCGGCACAAAGAGCGCATTTACGTTCGAGTTCGGCGTTGCACTCGGACACGACTATGACAACTTCCAAGTGACCGAAGCAACCTGCACGGAAGACGGTGCCGTTATGGCGACTTGCGCGAGAGAAGGTTGCGGACACGTCTATAACAAGGTTATTGCAAAACTCGGACACGACCACGAAGGCGGTTGCGTTCCTTACGAAAACCTCACGTTAGACGAGGATACGCACGAGGACGGCAGTGAACATCACGTTTACAAATGCTCTCGTTGCGGCGCATACGACACGGCAAAGCTTGAAGAACATACATTCGGCGCCGCACCGACTGAATACGTTCTTGCACCGCCGATTGAAGGTTTGCATGGCGTAAAAGCGGTTTACGTTTGCAGCGATTGCGGACGCACCAAGAAAGATGACGCTTTTGACGGAAACTACGTCGAATCCGATTTCTTCACCAAAGGTGACGTGAAAGAAGCCGACTACAACGAAGCAGGCTACGTCGAATACACCTACAAGAAGACGAACACGACGTTCAGAATCGTCGAACCCAAACTCACCGCACCTTACGAGGGCGTGACTTACTATGCGTTCGAATTGTCTCAAAACGGTGAAACGTCTCTTGTCAAAGTCAATTCATTCACGGCAAGTGTAACGTTTGACGAAAACGGCAGCGGTGTAGGCGACTATTCACCGCTCAAAGGCGATTGCACAATTAGAATCGAAGACAAAAACACCGGTGCGGTTACGTTCACGAGAGATGACAACGGCACAGTGCACAATGAAAGAGGTTATATCGACCTTTCTACGGGTATCGTCGTTATAACAAAGAATAGTGTATACGACAGCGTGTACTTTATGATTCCGAGCACTTACAGCATCAAAGCGGCAGACGTAAACGGTGCTGTTTGGACGGATTCTATGGCGATTTCTTATGCGGCAGAATGTGCGTATGAAATTAAGCACGGATTCAACTTCTTCGTGTACGATGAAACCGTTTACTTCGGCGCAAAATACTTTGACGCGGAAGGCAACGAAATCAAGGGTGCGGATTGCGCGACGGCAAACTACGTCAAAGCAGTCGACGCACAAAACAACAAGGTTCAAACGTTTGCAAGAAACGCAAGCGGCACGTTGCAAGTGACAGACGGACTCGAAGGTTCTTACACCGATTCAACGTACAAGGTTGTGCTTAACGGCGTCGGCGGCGCAACCATCGACGGAAAAGCGGGCGTTTACGTCAAAGCAACTGACAAAGACTACTACGAACTCTACGTCGGCGAAAGCGTCGAAGCGGCAACCGAATATTACACGTTCGTTATTGCAAACGGCACAATCAGCGTGACAAAACCCACCGCAACGTTTGTGTTCAAAGGCACTGATGAGGAAATTCAAGACCAAGAAGTGTTTATAAACGTCACGACAACACTTCCGACACCGGCAGAAAAAACAGGTTATTTGTTCAAAGGCTGGAAAGTCGAAGGTGCAGAAGGCACAGAGACATTGACGTACAAGGCGACTGTTGCAACAGAAATATATACGTTTGAAGCGTCTTGGACAAATTCGAGCCAACTCACCGTGAAAGGCTTGCTTGCAGAAGACGAAGCGGCATATGGTACAAAGGCTATCGGCTATGGCGACACATACGTGAGCGCACTTCCGAATTACGCTTATAATACGACATTCAAAGACGGATATACGTTTGTAGGCTGGAAGCTTGACAACGGCAACGGAACTCTTGACGAGAGCGACGAAGACATCCAAGACGAAGATGTTGTCAATGTGGTAGGCGCAAACCTCGTGATATTCGCAACGTGGGAATGGGCAGGCAACGTATCTTTTGTTGAACAAGATACTTATGCTTGGGAATACGTTGCAGAAAGCAACAGTTGGAGAAGTACGAACTGGCATGCGACGTGTGCTTCGGGTAGCCATACTTATTCAAAGATGCAAATTCAATGGACAAGCGGCGTTGCAGTTATCGAGTTTGACTACTGGGTAACCGGCGAACAAGGCTATGACTACTTGACCATTTGGTATTACGACTCAACAGGCGCAAGAAAGTCGATTATCACAAAAGGTGCAGACATCACAAAAGAAAATGCAAAACACCTTGTCTGTATACTCGACGCGGAAGGCGAAGAAATTTCGATTGAGTACAGCAAAGACAGTAGCGGCGATGGCAGCAACGGCGAAGAAGACAGAGCGTTTGTAGAAAACCTCAAAATCAACGGCATTCCCGTTGTTGCGCAAAATTCGCTCTTTGAGAATGCAGGCACTTATAAGAACGGCGAAGACGAAATCGCACTCAGCGCAGGCAGCATAATCTCAATCGGCGAAAACAAGTATTCGTTCTCAGTGGTGAACGATAACGTTATCGGTGCAATGATCGAAGGCGTATACAAAGAGTTCACTCTTGACATTACTGCAAAGACTTACACCGTGACCGAACCCAAAGTGACCGTTTCCTACGACTATAACGGACACGGTACGAACAGTTCCGCACAAGTCGGCAAATACAGCAATCAAACGCTTTTGACAGACGTTCCGACGGCAGACGGATTCGTGTTCCGCGGCTGGTACACCGACGCAGAATTGACGACGGAAGCCCCCGCAACGTTCGTTGCAAGCGCAGACGTAACGTTCTATGCAAAATGGGATGCGGCAGTTACGCTCACCTACAAATATCTCGACGGAACAACCGCCGACGTTGTTGAAAACTACTATGTAAACGACAAAGTGGCAACCCTCAAAGCGGTTGACTTCAAGTTCGGTACGAAAGCGTTTGCGGGTTGGTTCACAAACGACGGTAGCGAAACAGGTGACTACGGCACGGAATTTGTCAAAGACACCGTTCTTACTGCAAACACGACTGTTTATGCAAAGTGGGTTGAGCCGAATGCATTGATGGGCACATATGTCGGCTATGAGATTTATAACGATAGTACTTGCCAAGCAAATAAGACGCTTACAATCGACGTGTTTGGAAACGCTACAGGTGAAAAGTCGGGATCGGTTACAGATTACAACGCTGAAACAGGATTCTTTAAACTCGGTTCAAGGTATGCGTATTTCGATGCAACGAATAAGATGATTGTATTAAGTTTCAATGCATCTTCGGCATTTGGTTCCGATACGTATTTCTTCTTCCAAGCAAATAGTGTAAGCACGTCTGCAAACAATCTTGTTTCTTGGAATAGCAACAAGACCAGATTGATTACGTTCACGGTTGACGGAAACGAAACGAATGTGTTCCTCAATGACACTGCTGTGTACTATGGCGTAACTTGGTCTGCGGTCGATTCGAAAGACGTTGCGGTCACTGCGCTTTCGGATGTTAAGAGCAAAGCGGATATAATCACTATTGTTGCGGGCGAACAGACATTGAAGTTTGCAAAGAACAGCAGCAACAACTTTGTCGTGACTGACGGCAACGAAGACACTTACACGAGCGGTTCCGATTCCGTAAGACTCAACGGCGCAGATGTGATAACGGGTACGTTCAACGGCACTGCAATCACCGGCACATACAAAGCGGCGGCAAACGATGCGGGCTATGGCTTCGACGTAATGACCACCGACAAGAAGGCAACCTACACGCTCAGCATCAACAAGGACGACAAATCGTACACGATGGCTGAAAACAGAGTCACCATCACATATGTCAACGGCAAGGTGACGGTTGAATCCGCAAGCGTGTTCAGAAACGTAAGCACAACGCTTTATGCAGGTGACGACCTTACTGTTTCCGGATTCAAGTTCCGCGGTTGGTTTGACAATGCAGAATTCACGGGTTCGGCAAAGACAACAGTAACGCCCACGGACAACGCAACGTTCTATGCAAAATACGATGCGACTGCAAAGCTTGCGTTCAATTTCAACGGATATAGTGATGCAGAAGGCAACACCGGCATCTCCGTTGCAGACAAATATGTCGGCGACACAGTTGGCACACTTCCGACCGTTCTCGATACCGTAAAATACGACGGCAAAGTGTTTGCAGGTTGGTTCTTGAAGAACGAAGACGGCTCGTTCGGCGACAAAGCGTCCACGTCAACGGTTCTTACAGGTGATTTGACCTACTATGCGAAGTGGGTTGTTCCGGCCGCTGCAACAGGCAAATATATGGGCTTCGAAATTTGGAGTGCTTCAAGCGGTTCTGAAAAAACGTCTCTTAAGACTGACGTTTGGGAAGTGAGTGCAACCGGAACTTATACCGGCACGAAGGTTAGCGGTACGTTGAGTGAAGAGGATTTCTCGGTTGCAAACGGAGCTATAAACGTCGGTAGATATGCATATGTAAGCGACGCATTCGGTGGTATGGTGATTTACGGATATTCATCAAGTGCTACAAGTATAGGAACTGACTTCTATATTGGATTCAAGAACTATGCTAATATCACCAAAGTCGAATATTCCGCAGATTCGTTCGGCGGCAAATATGTTGCGTGGCTTACGGTTACCTACAAAGACGGTTCAGAAACCAAAACAATCAATTTGTTCGTCTACAATGAAGCCATCTATGCAAATGTTTCTTGGACAGGTAATGTCTCCGCAAAATCCTGTGCAAAGACTGATTCTATGGTGATTAGCGATTCTACCGGTGCACCTATTGTAAAGAAGAGCGGCAGCGAAATGCTCGGCAACGACGGCAAAGCAGGCGTCTACACCAATAGCGATGCATATGGACAGATTCATCTTGACGGTTTCGGAACGATCACCGTCGGCGAAGCAACGGGTTCTTATACGCTTGACGGCGACAAGGTTACGTTTGTTGTGAGCAATGCAATGAGAGTCATCACTCTCGCAGGCAGCACTTACACCAAGACGCTTGACGGTTATGAAGGAACTTATACGCTTCCCGACGCAAGCACTTTGGCACTTGACGGTTACGGCAATGTCACCGGCACAAGCAAGACCTACGTTGTAAACGGAACAAACATCACGATTTATGACGGCGAAACGTCAACTGCATACGGACTCGATGTTGCTAACAAAGCGTTGCTTGGCAAGAGCGTGTTTGCAGGAAAGACGTTCAAGGGAACATATACGGACGGAACTTCTGATAAGGATACGCAATCGGTTAAGATTGTCTTTGATGATTCTGCAAGTTTGACCGGTAAAATCTACTTGACAGGGGACAGCTGGAATCCCGGATTTGTTGCTGTTATAACCAGAAATACAATCGTATTCACGCTTGATGGAACAAGCAATTATTCAGCAAGCACGTTCGACGGAAAAACCATCACGGCAACGATAGAAGGTAACACGTTCAAATTTACAGATACTACTATCAGCACTTATATCTATAAGATAAACAATGGTACTGCAACGCTAGTTGAAAACGCATAATTGCACTTGACCTTGTGTCACGAAACAAAAATCAAAAGCACTTCCGAATTTTCGGAAGTGCTTTTCCTTTGAATCGTTCGCTTTGCTCACGGTGAAATCCGTGTAGACACGGATGAAATCCTGCGATTATCTCGTAGGATGAAATTAAATCCGACAAGCCTTTCACCTGCGTAGCGGATTTCATCTCGCAGAGATTTCACCTCACGCAGTGAGATTTCAACCTCGTAGGGGTTTCGCCCGACACGGTCGGATTTAACTGAAAAAGGCAAGTCAATTTGACTTGCCTTTTTCATGGTACACCCAGGCGGGCTTGTAGTGAACGAAGTGAGCGTAATAGCGATTGTTGCGCGCTGCGCCAATCGCGTCTACGCAAAACAAAAAGGTGCTTACGCATCACCCGTGCTATGCACGAACACTGCGTGTTAGTTTTGTTTGCTATGTCCACTTCGCACGATTTCGGCAAATGCTGCGCGCTCGCCTCTCTCTTTGCTTGCGGTTAGCGAAAGGTACTAAGTCCGCCTGTAAGATACGATAAAACCGCAATATTAATTGCGGTTTTTGAGTGGTACACCCAGGCGGACTTGAACCGCCAACCGTCAGAATCGGAATCTGATGCGCTATCCAGTTGCGCTATGGGTGCATATCGTCGCTTTCGCTTTGTACACTTGAATTATAGCACACTCGTGCGCATTAGTAAACCCAACGCAAAATTTTCGGCGTGCAATATTTTGGTGACATATCGATAGGTCGGTGATATAATAATATTGACAACAAAATTCGGGTTAAATCGTGTCGGAAAAACGGATTTTACCATCAGTTAAAGCGGGTTTTACCTTCCGCAGAGGCGGATTTATTGTCCGATTCGTTCGCGCGATTTGGCAGAGGCGTTTTATGGACAAAAATATGCAAGAAAAACTCGACATTTTGTCGAAAAAGATAGGAAATACGCCCGTTGTGTCGCTTGGCGACGGCATATACGGAAAAGTCGAGGGCAACAATCCTGCAGGTTCGGTTAAGGATAGAGCGGCGTTCTATATGGTTTTGCGCGCGCTCGAAAACGGCGATTTGAAAGATGGCGGCACTATCGTTGAGGCAACGAGCGGAAACACGGGCATAGGACTTTCCTACGTCGCGCGCGAACTCGGTCTTAAAGCGGTTATGGTTATGCCCGAAAGTATGAGTCGGCAGCGCAGAGATATGATTGCCGCATACGGCGCACAACTCGTGCTTACCTCCGCAAGCGAGGGTATGGCAGGCGCGGTCAGAAAGGCGAAAGAACTTGCCGAAAACGGTGCATGGCTTGCAAATCAGTTCGGAAATTACGCAAGCGTAGAGGCGCATTTCTACACAACCGCACCAGAAATCTTCTCGCAAGTGCCGACGGCAAAATACGTCGTTGCGGGAGTCGGTAGCGGCGGCACGGCTATGGGCGTGAAAAGGTATATCGAGCAAAACGGCATCGATTGCAAAATGGTTGCCGTCGAGCCGCTTTCCAGTCCGCTTCTCACACAAGGACACGCGGGCCCGCACAAGATTCAGGGTATAGGCGCAAACTTCGTTCCCGCAATCGTCGATCCGAGCAAATTCGATCAAATCATCGACGTTGCCGACGACGACGCCATACGCACCGCAGGCGAGATTTACCACAAGTTCGGTATCAAGTGCGGTATCTCGTCCGGCGCGGCTTATTTCGCCGCTCAAACGCTCAGAAAACAGGTCGAGGGCGACATCGTGGTCGTTCTTCCCGACAACGGCGAAAGATACCCTCAAAGCCTTTATGAATGAGCGTATCGAACCGAGCCTATTGACGAATCGCACGCTCGGTGTTATGATTTTATAAATCCTTAAACAGAGAGGAATAAATATGGATTTTCAAAGATACTATGACGGCGTAGGCTTGATCGTGGAAAACAAAATCAACAATTCCTTTTCCACTTGTCCGCTTTGCGGCGAAATGAAAGCGGACTGGGAAATCGTGTTCGATTTCAAGGGCGATCTCATTTGCGTGCTTGCAAAATGTCCCCATTGCGGCGGCATAATCAAGACCGTTTTCAACTTCAACAACGGCGAAATGCCGTCCTCGTTCACCGTGTCCGATCAAGGCTCGAACAACCGCAACAACCTCTTGCAAGGCGTCAATTATACGTTGCCGTCGAGTAACCGTAGGTATGAATCGGGCGTTCAAACCGCAACTTCCACGCAAGCGCAATCCGCAAAGGAAGGCGGCACGGCAGGTTGGGGCGTGCTCGGATTTTTCTTCCCGCTCGTAGGCTTTATTCTTTGGCTCGTGTGGAAAGACGACCGTCCCGCAAGGTCGAGAAGCGCAGGAATCGGCTGCCTCGTTTCGGTGTGTCTGAGCGTTGTCGGCGCAATACTTTACGGCATAATTCTCGGCATAATTTTGGCGTCGGGCACGGATTATGCTTATAATGTGGTGCTTCCGTTGCTGTCTATGCTTATGTAGAAAAAACAAGCAAAAAGCAAATCGCATAATTCAGCGTATTTGCGCACAACAAACGGTTTATACATGCAAATCGCACGGATAAAACATCGATTCACGCAAAAAGCGAAGCAATATTGCTTCGCTTTTTAAGTGCCTCAATCGTGTCCGAATATGCAAAAACAGCACCTTTTCGGTGCCGTTTCAAATCTCTTTTCTGCCTATAAGATAGTCCACGCTGACGTCAAAAAAATCCGCAAGTTTCCACAAGTTCTCAACGCTCGGTTCGCTCTTTGCGTTTAGCCAATCGCTGATTGAACTTTGCCCGACTTTGATTGCGGCGGCAAGTTGCATTTGAGTGAGTTTCTCGCTTTTCATCAAATCTTTGATTCTTTGTGCAATAAGAATTTCCATAGTAACCCCTATTGACATATTATCGGCATAATGATATTATTTATTAAAATATCGGCTTGCCGATATTGTGGCACGTTGGAGGATAACATGAACAAAAAACATTTTGAAGATTTAGAAATGTCGGCAACAATAGTGGAATTTTTTTATATTATATTAAAAATATTTTCGATTGTGGAAATTGTCGGTAGCGTTGTTGGCGGTATAATTTTGTGGGTGCGTTTTTCGCCATTATACGGAGCTTTGCTTTTGGTTCTTGGTTCATTGAGCGGAGTTATTGGCCTTATCGTTGCATGGCTTTCAAATATTGTGCTTAATTGTTTTTTGGATTCTGCTTGCGCAACGAAAGAACTTTACGATGTTTCGTCGAAAAAAGGAATGTTAAAGGAAACGACGGGGGTATTTTACATTATTCAAAACGTCAAGAAAAACGAGTATGTTTCGAATATAGTTGACGACGGCGTTGCTTTTAGCCCTAATATAGACGACGCGATGTTGTTCCACACAAAACAGGAAGCCGAGCGTGTCGTACACGATTTCGGTTTGAGTCAAAACGACGGTTGGTTTATTAAGCAAGCAAAAATATAACTCTCGCTTTACATACCGTCGGCGAGATGCTAAAATGTCCGTATGGACGAAAAGAAAAAACGAGTTGTCGTCGGTATGTCCGGCGGTGTGGATAGCGCGGTTGCCGCTGCTCTTTTGAAAGAGCAGGGCTTTGACGTTGTCGGACTTTATATGTCCAACTGGAAAGAAACAGACCCGAATGGTTGCTGCACCGGCGAGCAAGACTGGACGGACGTTCGATATATCTGCGACAAAATCGATATTCCGTATTACTCGGTGGACTTTTCCGAGCAGTATATGAACAACGTTTTCAAACTTTTCGTTGACGAGTACAAGAAGGGCAGAACACCCAATCCCGACGTGCTTTGCAATCGCGAAGTCAAGTTCGGACCGTTTGCGGATTTCGCGCGCGAACTCGGCGCGGATTATATCGCGACGGGACACTATTGCAGAATAAGGCACGACGGCGATACTCATTATTTGCTTCGAGCAAAGGACGACAACAAGGATCAGACGTATTTTCTCAATCAGGTTTCTTCCTATCAACTTCGCGACGTCATTTTTCCGCTCGGCGATATGACAAAACCCGAAGTCAGAGAACTCGCGCTCAAATTCGACATTCCCGTCGCAAAGAAAAAGGACAGCACGGGCATTTGCTTTATCGGAGAGCGCAATTTCAGACAATTCCTCTCTCAATACATTCCGATGAAAGACGGCGACATCGTCACGCAGGACGGCAAGGTGGTCGGCAGACATCACGGCGTATATTTTTACACGCTCGGTCAGCGTAGGGGGCTCGGTATAGGCGGAAGCGCGGACGGCAACGGCGAGAGGTGGTTTGTTCTCGGCAAAGACGTGGCGAAAAATCTGCTTATCGTTTCGCAAGGCGAGGATGACGTTCTTTTCAAAGACGGACTTGTCACCGAGGGCTTCAATTTCATTACGCCACCGCCTGCAAAAGAGTTCGATTGCGATGTGCGCATAAAACACCGTCAACCTTTGCAGAAGGCGCGCGCCGAGGTATTGGAAAACGGCGACGTACGAATCGTGTTCTGCCAAAAACAACGCGCAATCGCAGAAGGACAATATGCCGTCGTGTATTACGGCGAAATCTGTTTGGGTGGCGGCGTGATAAATCACTCGTTCGATTTAAATTAATTCAAAACGATAAAAGACACGTTTCGTGTCTAAAAACATCAAAACGAATCAAAAAATGCTTGAATCAGTACACGAAAAGTGCTTCAAAAGGTCTGTTGGGATCGATGTTTTGAAAATATACGCAATCGTAATGGTTGTGTTGACTCATTGCTATGCCCCGTCTTATGTGCAAATGCGGCTGCCTGAGTTGTGGATATACAACGCAGTTCCGATTTTTCTGATAATAGGCTCTTTTTTATACTCCCGAAAATTCGTTGAGATGTGTGCTGCCGCAAACACGTTGAAGGAAGCGTACTCCGTTTGGCTTGGCAAACAAAATGTAAAGTCGTTTTTTAAAAGAATAGGCATTCCGTATTTGTGCTTTATGATTTTGCAGTTGATAGTATTGCCTTTGGTCGGATACGCGCCGTTCCAAGAAGTGCTTTTGAACACAATTAAAGGCGGTATGGGTCCCGGCGGATATTATTTGGTTGTCTATCTGCAATTATTTCTTTTGACGCCGGCGCTTAATCGGTTATTCAACAAATCGCAAATTGCGGCGTTTGCATTGTGTTTTATCGTCCAATTAGCAGTTGATTGTATAATGCATTATTTATCGCTTAACGTTTCTGCTATATTTACGGATATAAATAAATACGTTTCTCTGCGGTTTTTGACGTTTTTTATTTGCGGAATTGCTATTCGGAACAACTATTTCAAAATAAGCAACATTATTATTGACATCTCGATTCTGTTTGGATTCTTGGTGTCTGCGGTAAGGCATATCGACGGTTTGACGGGAATTTATGTCATCGATTCCGCATTGGGAATAATTCAAGGTCTGTTTTGGTGCGGCGGAATCGTATGTATGGTGATGAAATTGCTTGAAAATTGTCGCAAGGAGATCAAATGTGTAAAATTTGTTGCCGCAAGCACGCTTCACATTCTGCTGTTCCAACAACTTTACTTCTGCTGCGTGGGAACCGCACGGCATATCGCTTATATAGACGCGCCGATTGCGTTGCTCGGCGGTATTATCGCTTTTATTATGCATAAACAAATTGCGAATCTTTCAAACAAAATTCTTGTTAATCGGAAAGACAAAAAATAGAACATCAACGGCATATGTCGATTTTCCGTATGCGCCCATATATATATGAACGCGCGCACGCATATGCGCGCGCACGCGAGCGATATACGCACACGCATATATTTTGGTTTTCCGTTCGCCTCTAAACAGTGGACTTTCAAGACAAAACGTTTGATTTTCCCGTATATGAAAAAAATCTTAAAATTTTTACAAAAACTTGCATAAAACGCTTTACAAAAAAAATTCAATGGATTATTATATGCAAGCTGTCGTAAGCAGTAAGCAAGTTTCGGATTGTGGTGCAAGCCAAAAGCGAACACAACATTTTGAGATGAAAAAAGTTTTGAAAAAAACTTAAAAAAATTTCTTTGAAAACTTTGAAAAATCGTTGACAAAGAAAATTGCTTATGATAGTATATGAAAGCTGTCACAAATTGACGGCAACGAACCTTGATAATTGAACAATATTTGGAAAAGCGATTTTTAATGTGAATTAAATCATTAAATAACGTCTAAAAAACCTTTGAACAAAAGTTATAGGACAGTCAAGATTGAACTCAAGAGTTTGATCCTGGCTCAGGACGAACGCTGGCGGCATGCTTAACACATGCAAGTCGAACGGACTGATTCCCTTCGGGGATGAAAGTTAGTGGCGAACGGGTGAGTAATGTATGAGCAACCTGCCTCTGTCAACGGGATAACAGTCGGAAACGACTGCTAATACGGTATATGACCACGGCACCGCATGGTGCAGCGGTAAAAGATTTTATCGGACAGAGATGGGCTCATATCCCATTAGGTAGTTGGTGAGATAACAGCCCACCAAGCCGACGATGGGTAGCCGAGCTGAGAGGCTGATCGGCCACATTGGGACTGAAACACGGCCCAGACTCCTACGGGAGGCAGCAGTGG
>OHEU01000082.1_pt1 | contig 59779 bp, 47 predicted proteins | sample 1567341 | NCBI WGS metagenome assembly OHEU01 (sample SAMEA3879524, study PRJEB24766) | human gut metagenome | biome: human-associated habitat; feature: feces | place: USA | collected 1985/1987 | reverse complement strand
CAATAAATATCATAAAAAAAAACATACGCACATGATTTTCAAAAAACAATTTAGAATATTGGGATATTATCATTTCCCCAATCAATATATGAAGCCTGAAGAAATCAGAATTCATGAAGCAAAAGAGTTAGCTCCTTTATTAGGCAATTCTCTTCAATCTATCTATAATAACCCTGAAACCGATATTGTAATAAAAGAAGTTATTTCTACACCAACTGTTTTTATTTTAAAGGATAAAGACAACCAATTATATGGTTACTTCACAAAAGACAAAACTGTCAGACTGACTAACGTAAAATACGACAAAACGTCAGTTGAACCGATACCTTTAAAATACAAAGCATGGTTTACTCCAGGCCAAGAGATTGAACTTATTAAAGAACAATCCATTAAGGATAAATTTCCTCAAATAGAAAATGGCAACTTGGACTTAAAAAAAGAAGATTTATTTGAACTTTGGGGTGTTGATGATTGTGAAATAATTGGATATTATCACAAAGACCCTAAATCAGAAGGCTTCCTTATAGATGATCTCAGAAAGACAAACTTTGAACGCATACCTCCATATTTGTCAAATAATAAGTCGATTGAATTGTGGCTTAAATATCCTCAAAAAGGTATTGCCCTTGACTATTATTACCGTTTTATTTGGAAATTATCACATAAGGATAAAAATAATCCATATGAAATATACCTTGATAATAGATTTTCTCCACAGACTATAACCCCCAAATGGTTTATTGATAAATTATTTGAAGATAGACATAATGACAAATCTAAAAATTTTGGTTCTGCTGCAAATTTTCTTGATACACTTAGTAAACAACTCAGTGCAAGGGAATCTACATTTGTTTACGAACTGCTTCAAAATGCCAATGATTATCCTGTAGAAGGTCATAAAGTAGATGTGGAATTTTACATAACGGACAATTACCTTTTATTCTTACACTCTGGCGATAAGTTCAATGTGCGTAATATTTCTGGTATATGTGGCATTAATGAGAAAGAAAAAGTTGCCAACAGAAAAACAATAGGATATAAAGGCATAGGTTTTAAAACTGTATTCTTAAACAATCATTATGTCTATATAAGAACTGGTGATTATTCATTCCGTTTTGACCAAGGAGAAACGCCTGAGAAAAAGCGTGGAGGAAAAATCAAAAGACAAGATGCTCCATTCCAAATACTTCCTATTTGGACAGAACATAACGAAATCTCATCAGAGGTAAATTCTGTTTTTGATAAAGTCGATAGAAAATTTCAGGTTAAAATAGCTTTGCGCCCTGATGACAGAAGAATTTTGCATTTCGGGAAAAATTCATATGAGCATTTATTTCGTGATGTATTTTCTGACTCGAACATAATTCTATTTATTCCAAACATAAATTCTGTTCGTGTCTTTATCAATGGAAAGGAAGAAAGGACATGCTTCCGTGATAATGAAGAGTGGGTGGTAAGTGACTATGAAGAAGCTATTCCATTTGAACTTCAAGAAAAAATAAACAAAACAATAGACAAAGGTAATAGTCGTATTCCTGAAAAATATAAGGATTTTGATTTCACAAAGGTGTCATTTGCTTGTAAGCATGATGGGACTATAATTAATACTATTGATGATGCAACTTTATATTGCTATTTGCCAACGAACGCTTCGTGGGGATTGCCATTCCTCATGAATACAGATATGATACCTAAGGGTGACCGAAATGACATAGAAACAGAAGTTAAACTGACTGATGAAGAAGAGACCAACTTTAATGTAGAACTTGCAGCTATTGCTGGTTCAAAACTTTTTATGTGGGTCAAAGACCTTCTCACTTCAAGAAAGTATCATTTGGGGTCTGTATTCTCCTTAGTTCCTGATTTCAAGAAGTGCAAGAAGGAGCATAAGGATTACACGAACTTCATAGATAAGTTCGCAGAAGCTTTTGATAAATGTTTAGAGTCTGACCAAATTGTGCCTGTCCCTCAGGGTATTGCACTTATAAACAGTGTGATTTTGGATACAACTGGACTCAGCTCTTCTGGTATAATGACGGATGTCGAATTCCTTCATTTTACAGGGAAAGAGGATTACTATCTTCCATTGTCGATGTTGAGAATAGACAAAAACTTCAATTCATTCTTGAGACGATATGCAAGTGATAATATGAAATTTACTAAGGATGATTTAACTGATTTGATAGTTAATGAAGACTTTCAAGAATGGCTTAAAGTACAGGAGAATAACCACAAGTTCTTAAGGTTCTTGTTAGACAATGATTATCTTGAAGATTTGCTTGATGAGAAGCTATTCTTGGAGGACAAAGGTTCTTTGCAAACGGCAAGTGTTTTGTATTATGATGTAGATGAATATCTTGAAGACTTGCAGGCATTTACAAATCATATTTATTTCTTGTCACGCGAAACAAGGGAATACTTTAATGGTAACAAGAAATGGGATAAAGTTATTGATGGTAAATTTGCGAGATTTAACCCTAAAGACTTTGTCAATAGCAACCTTCTTTCTCAGCAAAATATGGAGGAAACTATAGAAAAGTTAAAGGACAAAAATACCTCTATTCATTTCTTTAAATTTCTTGCTGAGAATGTCGAGTTTTCACAAGCTTATAAAGATTTACCATACGTCAATGACGAAGATATGCTAGTTGACTCATTCAACTCAGACTTTATATTCGTAGAAAACGAAGAAGGTAAGTTGCAAACCAAAGCCAAATGGTTAGAAGGTGTACCATTCTCTTTCATTTCTGCTGACTATGGTGAAGATGTACTCAATTACTTCAAGAATACCCCAACAGAAGGAAACAGTGGAGTTTTAACTCCAACTTTTGGCGTACTTGACTATGATAAATCCATCATTATTGAGCGCGTCATACTTAGTGAAAAGTACGCTGTGACGATTAATGAAAATCAGCAAAAATACGAAGATACTCATAAGAGTTTCATCTCATTCTGCTATGCAAATAAAGACGCTTTTAATACTGATAGTCTCAAACAATATTCTATAAAAGTAAATGAAAAGAATGAAGATGGACAGACTCGCTATGAACTTACAGAGGCCAACATGTTCTTCGGAACTCCATCATACGATGCGGCATTAGAGCATCCTTGGATAGGTACAGATTGGATGTTCAGTCTTAGTAAAGACTTATTATCCGCAGAAATATCAACTGATATTGAACAACTTAAAAAGTTCTATGAAGACAAATTCGGAGTAAAAGAGCTTACTGACCAGCTCTTCTACGATGAAATCGTATCCAAGAATATAGATGCTATATTAAAATCAATTTCAAAGCCAACAACAGAAAGCATAGGCAATGAGAACCTTTCAGAAACTGCCATAAGCGCAATAATAAAAGCAAAAAAATGCAATTTTGATTTTGTTGATTATCTCAATGATAATATAGACATCGTTTTCAAAGATAATGACTTTACGAAATTCAACAAATTAGCATTGATTGATTATAACGGAGAATTTATCACAAACGACTCCGTAATATTCTTTTACAATGAGGTTTTGCTCAACTTTATATCAAAAGAATGGTTGCCTTCTAATATCGTAAACATGTGCAGCAAGAACTATGGACTTTCAATAGCTCTTAAGAAAATGCAGGTAGACCAAAATCCTCGTATACAAAACTATGATTTTGCGACACTCTACAATCTTGTTATTGTACCAAATTTGGTAGCTATAAATAGGTATCTTGATGACAAGATTGTGAATTTAGATTTTCATAATTCTATTATAGCGAATATCGGGTCTATTAAACCCGATGACAGGAATAAAATTTCTAAAGCCAAAGTATTTATTCGTGGTAAAGATAAACCAGTAGAGCCTGCTTCGGGGCATAAGATTGTATCAAAAACAGTAGAAGAACTTGTAAAATTATCTTTAGTAGATTATGGCGAGCTTGATTTGCTTGACCAAGATTATCATGCAAATGAGCATACTGATTATTGGCATGAAGCACTTTGTAATGAATCCTTTTCTATTAAGGATTTCCAGAATTGGTTGATCTGCAACAAAGAGGCTATCGCAACGAAACTTCAAGATAAGACTTTAAATATTAAGTTTTGGCGATGGGCTAGAAAGAATCTAAAGGAGAATGTTTCTTGTTTATCTGGACTTCCAATTTTGGTAAAAGGGGAAAATGCTCCACGTGTACTTTCTGGAGAAATATATTTTTCCGATGAATATCTGGATACTTCCATAGAAAGTCTTGTTACAGTAGTGGCTCCAAATGCATCAATCCTTACCTCTGACTATATTAGTTTGGATGAAAAAAAGAAAGATTGGGTTGATTTTTGGACTCAATTGGGCGTACAAGAAAATGAGGTAGAGGTTCTTGAGAATGTTATCAGAACTCGTTTGTCTACTACAAAAGTCGTAAACTTAGTAGACCTTATATATAAGAACCGTACACTTTTGGAACCCAGATTCAATAACAATTTAATAGGGAACCTTGCTGATATTCAGTTAGTCGGGACTGATTGCCAATATCGTGCTGCAAAGGACTGTACTTTCGTATTGTATACAAATGAAGAACCATTTGCATACATAAGTATACCTAATCGTGTAGGTTCATCGCAAGCTGGTGTAAACAGCTTTATTGGTGAAATTATTCAAAAGCATAATGAAATACACTATATTACAGATTTGACAAAATGGCGTCAAGAGAAAATTGAGGTTTATCTTGCACTTCAAAATGAGAATAAACAAGGTAAAGTTCACATGGCCTTAATAAAAGACCTTGCATTTCTGATAAATGCTAATCAAGACAGCTTGTCTACGTTGCCCAAAATAAACGATATCCATTTGTTGGATAGAGACAATGCTTATAAGCCATGTAAGGCTTTGACCGAAGGCTCTAAATACCACCCATTCTTCGATTTTGAAGCATGTGGCATAACAATGGATTACATAAGTGATAGCTATCTTTCTTGTGGCGAATCAGTTATTAAATTATTCAACTACTTAAAAGTTCATCATAACTTAGAAGAAAGTGATCTCTCTTATTTATGTAACTATACAACAGCTTGTTATTTTTGGAAGAACTATCTTGGTGCAAATGACACAAGAAGTAGAGACAAAAACATAAAGCATGCAATGAACTTTATAAAACCCTCAAAAAATCCATTTAATGGACTTGCATGTGTGCCAACATTAGAAGGTAATGTTGTAAAGGCCGAAAGCCTTTATAGCCTACATATCAGAGATAAAGTTGCATTACTTACAGATGGCGAAAAACTATTGCCATTGGATATTGTTGCAGAAGGTGTACTTGTTGATGAAAATTCAGCGAGTAAAGAAAGCATATGCTTTATGGACAAGTTGTCATTCAAAAACATGTTGAGTGTGCAACATTGTTTCGACGCTCTTTGCAACATACCAGCAGATATCCAAACTACCAAAGAAAAAGAATTACGCAAAGAACTCGTTAAGTGGATTATTAGCCAAAAGGACGATATTGGTACAAAATTGGCAGAATATCGCGCGAACGAGAATGCTCTTTGGTATAATGGAATAACACAAAAGCAACAGGTTTCAAAACTGTATGCACTTAATCCCAAAGACAATCTGGAACAATACTTTGGCAATAATGCAAAAATTATTGATGCTAGTTATGTCGCAAATAAAGATAAGCAGCAAGACGCTTTTGCTGCTCTTGGTATTAAAGTTATATCACAAACTGACGTAGCCACAGTTCCTTCTGCTGATAAGAAGCCGGCTTATAATAGTAATAGTATTAAGAAAGATCTTAAGTTTTATACACTTATTATTTCTGGTATTGAGAATTCTGAATCATGGAAGGACAGTTATGAAGAGTATTGTAGCAAAGTAGACAAAATGACATTTTGGACATGTTCTGCTATTGAAAAAAAATACGAACTGGATGGTAGCATTGTAAAGAAACTAAGTGGTTTCTATCATGAAGACGGAAATGACGAATTCTATTATAAAGGCGACCTAAATAGTCCACTTGTATTTCTTGATTATGTCAAAGGGGTAAAAAAATATCTCGGTCTTAAAGCTGATATAGAGATTATTAAAAATGTCATGTTTGATAGGCAGGCTGCTTGTGATTTGGTTAAGGAGGAATATGGACGTTTGCTTTCAGACGAAGATTTCGTTGAAGAAGTAAGGAAGACCATTCCTAAGTTTAATCATGAAGATGTAGTGGAGTCTACTACAAAACCAACTATAACAGAACCTATAACTGGGTCTACAAATCCGAAAAAAACGGAGCCCGTTAATCCGCCAAAAGTTGTGGAAAAGCCGAAAGAGCAAGAAGCAAACAAAGAAAATTCAGATAATACTGCAGATATAAGTCAAGCACCCATTAACAACATATCGACACAAGAACAAATAGAAGCCCAACTTGAAGCGCAAAAATACCTTCTCTCTATTAAGCCTATGTGGAAATTCCCCGATAATTTTGCAGAAGTAGATGAGGAAGGAATGCCATGTTGTTTCTCAACTTTCCATATTACCGATGAGGAAGAAAATAACAGGGATATTGTATTGAAGAGTTATAAACGTAATGATGCTCCTTTCTCAATAAATCCAGAGGAATGGGATTCTATCATGAACCATAAAGCAAAAATACTTATTTACAGAGGAGATGACATCGTTGAAATAGAAAAAGAAGACTTAGTAAAGAATCAGAATAGCATCATTCTTAGATTCAGCACTGAGAACTTGGATATTGAAGACAGGATATCCCAATTCTCTGACCTCCTTCACTATTTCAAACAGATTCATTTTGATTTTGAAAGTTTTAATATTTCAAAGCGTGCAAAATCTATCGTTGGAATCACTAACAAAAATCAAGGAATACAGACAGGTGGTAGTGACGATGACATCTAAACAAATAAGAAAATGAAATACAGCAGAAAACAATATCAAGACTTTCTCTCTACAGAAATAGAAACCCAAGTTAGGGGCTACGAGCAAATCGTAAACACTAAAGCAATGGTCTTAAAGGATCGTGGAGATGTATTTGTAGGAATGTTCATAAAGATTAATGAGCAAGGATTTGCGATATTCAAAGTCCGCCAGTCTGATAAAATGCCTCGTAAAAATTCTTTTTGGACGGCAGTTTATTACATTGATCCTATGTCAAAGTTTAGGCAATGGGGAGATTATTCTTGGCTAGAACTTCGAGAGAAATATCAGAAAGATTTTTCTGATGCTTATTGCTGTTGGCTATCAAAATCCGAAGATAAAGAGTTTTGTTTGGTGGGGTTTAAAAATATAACTGTTGAATTTGCTCAATTATTAACACCAAACTCTATCGTTGCCTTTGGACCAAATGATCCCCCTCTTCAATATCTGAAAAATTTGCTAACATACACGGAATTAGCATCTACAGACCTTATTTTGGATGCAGAGTTGAATACCCATATGTGGAATCCAAGTCCAATTGAGGCTAATGTTTGCCAAAACTATTTCGTCAGGTTCTATTACCTTAACAGTAAAGGACAAAATTGACCTATCGAAATTTGAACGGAAGAGAACGGAGCTAGTTGATGGGAAAGAAAATATCTACATTATAGATACAAATGTTTTTGTAAATTGTCCAGATATTATCAACAAGATTGGTAAGAAGTACAAGATAATAATACCTTCTACAGTTCTTGAAGAATTGGATAAGCTAAAGATAAAAGATGGTGTTGACAAAATCATACTTAGCAAAGCTGCTAAAAATATTTCATTGGCATTTACGCAACAGTATTCTTGCATGGAAGATGCCAATGTTGCTCTCCTTCCAAATGGTTTTGATAGGAAAAATCCAGATTGCAAAATTTTATCAGTAGCTCTTAAACACTCTGAAGAGAATCCAATACTCCTCACATCTGACAATATGTTAGCTGCAAGAGCAAAAGGATTAGGCATAACTACCTTAACTCTTAAAGAATTTTTAAGACGATAATCTTTATCTTACCCACAACAATAGAACAATATGAACATATCAGAACAAATACGTTTAAAACTCCAACTGAAGGAGAATTCAGAAGTGGAATATAAGTCAGCTGCTGGCGGTTTCCCTAAGGCTGAATTTTGGCGTTCATTCTCAGCATTGGCTAACACCAATGGTGGCACGATTGTCTTGGGAGTGAAAGAAAAGAATCATAAATTCACGCCAGATGGCCTTTCGGCAGAACTTGTCGCTAAATACAGAAAACAGTTTTGGGATGATGCACACAATAGGTCGTGTGTGAACATTCCATTGTTGGTAGAGAGTGACATTGAAGAAATAAAGACGGACGGAGGGCAATATCTACTTGCCTTTAGAATACCGCGTGCTCAATACAACTTGCGCCCAATACATCTTACGCTTACACCATTTGGACATACTTATAAGCGCAGGGATGAGGGTGACTATCTCTGTAGTGATGATGAGATAAAGCAGATGTATTCAGACGCCAATAATATGAAAGCATCTGCTGACTCTCGAATTTTACGAGGTTACTCCATTGATGATATTGATATGCCGACTCTACACCAGTATCGCCGTGCATACGATATCAAACACGAAAACCATCCTTGGACAGAGGTCGATGATAAGCAGTTTTTGGAAAATATTGGAGCCTATCGTAAGGATAGAGCTACATCAACTGAAGGATTTACGGTTGCAGGAATGCTGATGTTTGGTAAGACCAATAGCATTACCGACCCAGAGTGTTGTCAAGAATTCTTTCCTGACTATCGTGAGCATTTGAGTGACGACCCTCAAATACGTTGGACAAATCGTATATACCCCGATGGAACATGGGAAGCCAACCTTTATCAGTTCTTCACTCGTGTTTTGCCCTTATTGCAGCACGCTTTGCCTGTACCCTTCAGTCTTGACAATAATCAGATAAGGAATAATACCACTACAGCTCATGTGGCTCTGCGTGAGGCTTTAGCCAACAGCTTGATTCATGCTGCATATACTGTGAAAGGTAATATTGTTATAGACAGATATTTCGACCGTATTGTCTTATCAAATCCTGGTACAATGCTTATCAGTATGGAAGAATACTACGAAGGAGGACATAGCGTGTGTAGAAACCCTATCATCCAAAAAATGTTTGTATTTTTGGGTATTGGTGAGAAAGGTGGTTCTGGTGCCGATGTTATTGCAAAAGGATGGAAGGACAATGGTTGGAGTACACCTACGGTTGAGGAAAAGAGTAACCCTGATAGAATAGAGACATATCTTAAACTGGGAAACAATACTAATATAACTACGGAAACTTCCGCGATCACTACGGAAACCCCTACGAAAACTTCCACGGTTACTACGGAAACTCCTGCCGATACTACGGAAACTATTATTAAAATAATCAGTAATAATCCTAAGGTCACGGCAAAAGAGATTGCAGCCGTATGTGGCATAACAGAAGATGGGGTTGCTTATCATATAAAGAAATTGAAGCAACGTGGTCGGATTATTCGTATCGGAGGCTCACGTAATGGAGGCGAATGGAAGGTAGTTGAATAACACTTTCCACTGATTTAGTCAAACTCAATAAGTACAGAAAATATGTTATTAGGAAACAAGATAAGGTCTCTTAGAGACGAACAAGGGGTATTGCAGCGACAAGTGGCTGCATATTTAGAAATAGATACACCCATGTTTAGCAAGATTGAACGTGGCAACAGGCGAGCAAAGCGAAGTCAAGTAATTCAAATGGCAACATACTTTAAAGTGAATGAAAAGGAAATGCTCACCCTTTGGCTTGCCGATAAGGTGTTGGATGCGTTGGAGGGTGAAGATGAATTGAAACTCACTGCTATTGAAACTGCAAAACGGGTGTTGATGGATGATTATCGCTGATTTGCAGTAAGCAAGAACTTGTCTGTTGTTTTGCAAGCTTTTGCTTAGGCAAGTGGCAAAACCGAGCGGAAATCTTGCGAAACCTAAACTGCATAAATATGCAAAACTGCATAAATATGCAAAATGGAGCGGAATAATCTATTAAGGTTTGTTAACTAAAGAAGACCTCAAAAAGTAATAATCTGTAAGCAAAGTGAGGTAGATTGCTTACAGTTTTCAAAGTTGATACTTCTCATTTGAGAAAGCATGGGTTTCAGGCTGAGAAAGCATGGGTTTCAGACTGTAATATGCGGCATTACACAGCGTGAAACCCATGCTTTCAGACTGTAATTTGCCGCATATCTCAGCGTGATATCATTTTGCATAAATATACGCAAAAACTGTATATTTATGCATGTTGCAGATGTCGCATTTCGTGGCCGCCCCACATGGCATCGTTAACATACTCGAAGCCTATTGAGCGGTACAGACGTTCGGCCTTGGGGTTGCCTTTATCTACGAGCAAGCCAGCAGGCAATCCTGCCTCTTGTGCGCGCTCAACCGTAGCCTGAAGCAGTTGGTGTGCAATGCCCTGTCCGCGATATTGCGGATACACGGCCAGGCTGTCGAGATACCATTCGCCGGGGCCTGTCTCGTCGGCAATGCCCGAGTGGTCGATACCTACCTCGCGCTTCATCTCATCAATAAAGGCTTGGCGCAAAGCGTGCAGTTGTCCACCGTCGTACGACACGATGGCGCCAGCCACTTGTCCATCATCGTCAATAGCTACCAGCGTGTTGCGGTAGCTGTATTGCGAGTAGTCGGCAGCCGTAAGGCGGTTCATCACTCGTGCAAAATCGTCCAGGGTGTTACCTTCGCCAGCCAAATTCAGGCAGCACTCATCGGTCATGGCCATCATTACCAGCTGGGCAATGTCGGCAGCATGATTGGGGGTTGCTTGGATTATTTTCATATTATTTTTCATTGATTGAAGTGTTCGATAAACTGTTTGGCTACCTCCCATACCACCATGCCAGCGGTAACGCTGACGTTGAGCGAGTGTTTGGTTCCAAACTGCGGTATCTCGAGGCATCCGTCTGACAGGTCTACCACCTCTTGGTGCACACCCTTTACCTCGTTGCCCAGCACCACGGCATAATGGCCATCGGGCGCTGTCTCAAGGCATTGCAGCGGTGTGCTGCCCTCTACCTGTTCTACCGAGAACACGGTGTAGCCCGCTGCGTGCAGCTCGTTTACCGCCTCAACGGCTGTGGGGAAATAGCGCCAAACCACCGAGTCTTCGCCACCCAAGGCGGTTTTGTGTATCTCTGGGTTGGGGGGTGTGGCGGTGATGCCGCACAGGTATACGGCCTCTACGCGAAAGGCGTCGCACGAGCGAAACACCGACCCTACGTTATAGAGCGAGCGCACATCGTCGAGCACCACGATGAGTGGCAACTTTCGTGCCTCGCGAAACTGTTCCACGCTCAGGCGGTGCATCTCTATGGTGCGCAGCTTGCGCATGGTATGTTGTTGCTGTTCCATGATGGTTGTTGTGAAAATTGTTTACAAAGATACGCAAATTAATGTGGGTAACGCATGATTTAAAAGAAAAATAACTAATTTTGCAAAAACAGAAAGAAAAATAAATACAATGCATAACGCTACTACTGACAAATGGAAACTTGTGGCCAAGCGCCTGCTCACCACCATAGGAAAGAGCGAAGGCGCTGTTTACACCGCCGTTTGGGCAATGGTGTTTCTGGGGCCAGCCATCAATCTGTATGTGCGTATGCTGAATATTGATGAGGGCTGCTTTCCTTTTCCTGAGCTGCTGCACTCGTGGACCTATTCAACCATCTTTTTAATGGCCTTCATGGTGCACGACAGGCTGTTGGCACCACTGGTTATTTACAAAAATAGGCCCCAAAAATATTTGGGCTGTTCGCTTGCGCTATTGGCTGTCTTTCTTACCATACACATACTGGCGCGCCCCTTTCTTTACGACCAGCACGTGCTTGGCCGAGACACGTTGCCCTCGTTTTTTGCCGACCAAATGATAGTGGTAAACGCGGTGCTGGCCGTGCTCATGATGGGCATGAACCTCAGTATAAAGCTATATTATAAGACGAGAGCCGAGTCTAACGTCCAACAGGAACGTGAGAAGCAGATACTGACCCAGCAGCGCGACTATCTGCGCTATCAGGTAAACCCTCATTTCTTGATGAACACGCTGAACAACATTCATGCGCTGGTCGACATCAACCCCGCGCTGGCCAAAAGCACCATACGCGAACTGTCGTCGCTCATGCGCTACATCTTATACGAGGCCAGCAGCCCTACGGTGTCGCTCCAACACGAAATAGTGTTCATGCGAAAATATACAAACTTGATGCGTATGCGCTATGCAGGTCATGTAAAAATTACATCGACGGTGCCCGACAAGGTGCCCGACAAGCAAATTCCGCCCCTGGTGTTTATCATCTTCGTTGAGAACGCCTTCAAGCACGGCATTAGCTACAAGGAGCCTTCGTTTATCAATATTGATTTGGTATTGCAGCAAGACCGCGTAGTGTTTACGTGTCGAAACAGTAACCACCCACGCCAAGCCAGTGAAAAAGGGGGTGTGGGCTTGCGCAATGTGCGCCGACGCCTGGAGCTGATTTATGGCGACAGCTTTAAACTTGACATCTGCAACGATGTGGAACAATTCAGCATACGCTTGGAGATGCCTTTTACCGATATGACAGAGAAAAAATAAAAACCCTAACGTCCTAAACCAAAAGAATAAAAGAGATGCAAGAATTTAATCAGATAAGATGTGTTGTCGTTGACGACGAGCCGCTCGCCCTGCAGCAGTTGGCCACCTATGTTGATAGTGTGCCCTTCTTGCACCTCGTGGGCTCGTGCCTGTGTGCCGATGAGGCCCGCGAACTGTTAAACGCTACGCTGGTAGACCTTATATTTGTTGATATCAACATGCCCGATATGAACGGCATCGACTTTGTGCGATCGCTGCAAACCGAAGCACCCTACGTGGTGTTTACCACGGCTTATAGCGAATATGCCATTGAGGGGTTTCGGGTGAACGCTGTCGACTATCTGCTGAAGCCCTTCGGCCTTGACGAGTTTATGCGTGCCGCCCTCAAGGTGAAGCGCCTCTTCGACCTTGAGCACAGCCATGCCGACGACACGCAGGTTGAGGCCGACACACCCGAGGCCGACACCGTGTTCTTGAAAACAGGACACCGTGTGGTGCGTGTGCATCTGCCCGACATTGTGTATATTGAGGGCATGAGCGAATATCTTAAAATATATCTTGAAGGGCAAAAGCCGCTGGTGGTGCTGCTGAGCATGAAGCGCATTGAAGACTGGCTGCCCGACAGCCTCTTTATGCGCATACACCGCTCGTATATTATCAACCTAAAAAAGATACAAGAGGTAAACAAGAACCGCATCATCATGGGCGATGATGTGTTTCTACCCATTGGCGACAATTATCGCGAGCGCTTTAACGCCTACCTCAACGCCCATTATTTGAGGTAAGGGCGTATCTTGAAACACAATATTAAACAACAATGGAACAACGACTCAAATTATATTATTGCGTTTTTAATAATATAATATTAGGCTCGCAATGCTTTGCATTGCTCATGGGGTTAAACATTAATTATCATTAATTGAACATTAATTAAACATTAATAAAGAGCTGCGCGAAGCGCGTATTAATGATAATTAATGTTCAATTAATGGACATTAATGTTTTTAAAAAACGCAAGCAATGCAGAGCATTGCGAGCCTAATAACATGAGCATTATAATATATGTGAGTGACACTCACTCCACTATCTTCGTCCGTACTTCTCTTCCTCCTCACGCTCGCGAGCACGTTTCTGCTCGTCAATAAGCTGGAAGTCTTTCTTCTTCAGCTCAAAGTCGGTGCCGAGGTATTTTTCTTTCACAATCTTGTTGTGCGACAGCTCTTCAGGGTTGCCCTGGAACAAGATGCGGCCCTCAAACAACAGGTAGGCACGGTCGGTAATGGTAAGGGTTTCGTGCACATTATGGTCGGTAATAAGGATACCAATGTTGCGATACTTCAGCCGCCACACAATGTGCTGAATGTCTTCCACAGCAATGGGGTCGACACCCGCAAAGGGCTCGTCGAGCATGATAAACTTAGGGTCGATGGCCAAACAACGCGCTATCTCGGTGCGGCGGCGCTCGCCACCCGACAGCTGGTCGCCCATGTTCTTGCGCACCTTGCCTAAGCGAAACTCGGTAATCAGGCTCTCAAGCTTCTCAAGCTGTTGCGGGCGCGACAGCTTCGTCATCTCAAGCACCGACAAAATGTTGTCTTCAACGCTCATCTTACGAAACACGCTGGCCTCCTGAGGCAGATAGCCAATGCCTGCCCGCGCACGTTTATACACGGGATAGTTGGTAATATCTTCGTCGTCAAGATATATGTGTCCGCCATTAGGAACAATAAGGCCCGTGGTCATATAAAACGAGGTGGTCTTGCCAGCACCGTTAGGGCCGAGCAAGCCTACAATCTCGCCTTGGCGCACATTAATTGACACATCGTTCACCACGGTGCGTTTGCCGTAACGTTTCACCAGTCCTTCGGTGCGCAGCACCATGCTGTGGCCAGTGGCTGTGGGGTTGCTATTTGCTGTTTCGTTCATGTCGTGTGATGCTTGTTGCTGGCGTGCTGTGTGGCAAATGCCAAAAGCAGCAGTCAGTTGTGCAAAGTTACTGCTTTTCCGCTTTTCGGCAAAAATAATATCTAAAAAACTATACTAATGCTTGCAGTTTCGGTTTTTTGTCGTACTTTTGCATCATATGTCACACATATACCGGTGTTTGTTAACGACAGGGCAATGACATACGAAAATTTTAAAAAACCAAACTGAATATGTTAATTATCAAATATCTCACCACACTGGGCCGATACCTCATGCTGATGGGCCGCTCGTTTGCTCGCCCCGAACGCATGCGCATGTTCTTTAAACAATATATTAAAGAAATGTCGGCGCTGGGTGTCGACTCTATTGGCATTGTGCTGCTCATCTCGTTCTTCATTGGTGCCGTTATCTGCATACAAATGAAGCTGAACATTCAAAGTCCGTGGATGCCACGCTGGGTGTCGGGATATACCACGCGCGAGATCTTGCTGCTCGAGTTTTCAAGTTCTATCATGTGCTTGATATTGGCTGGCAAGGTGGGGTCGAACATTGCCTCTGAGCTGGGCACCATGCGCGTGACGCAACAAATTGATGCGCTGGAGATTATGGGCGTCAACTCGGCCAACTATCTTATTCTGCCCAAGATATTAGGATTGGTTACCATCATGCCGTTTCTCGTTATCTTTTCATCGGCCACAGGCATCATTGGCGCATACGGCACCGCATATATAGGACATATTCTGCCGCCCGACGACCTGACGCTGGGCTTGCAACACTCGTTCAACTCGTGGTTTATGTGGATGAGTATCATCAAGAGCCTCTTCTTTGCCTTCATCATTGCCAGCGTGTCGTCGTTCTTCGGCTACAGCGTCGAGGGCGGATCGGTAGAGGTGGGCAAGGCATCGACCGATGCGGTAGTGTCGTCGAGTGTGCTCATTCTCTTCTCTGACGTGTTCCTCACACAGGTGCTGTCGTAAGCATTATTAAACACTTTTTGTAACGTAAAAACGGGCCATGCGCCTATACATATCATGATAGAGATACAACATTTATATAAGAGCTTTGGCGACAAAGAGGTGCTGAAAGACATCAACGCACGATTTGAGGATGGAAAAACAAACCTCATCATCGGCCAGAGTGGTAGCGGAAAGACGGTGCTTATGAAGAATATCGTGGGCCTGCTGGAACCTACACAGGGCCACGTGCTGTATGATGGTCGCGACTTTGTGTCGATGTCGAAACACGAAAAGGTGTATATGCGTCGCGAGATGGGCATGATCTTTCAAAGTGCGGCGCTGTTCGACTCGCTCTCGGTGCTGGAAAACGTAATGTTCCCCCTCGATATGTTCTCAAACATGAACTATCGCGAGCGTGTGCATCGCGCACAAGAATGTCTTGACCGCGTAAACCTTATCGACGCTCAACAGAAGTTTCCGGGCGAGATATCGGGCGGTATGCAGAAACGTGTGGCCATAGCTCGTGCCATCGTGCTCAACCCCAAATATTTGTTCTGCGATGAGCCTAACTCGGGACTTGACCCACGCACCTCGCTGGTCATTGACGAACTGTTGAGTGGCATCACAAAAGAATATAACATGACCACCATCATCAATACGCATGATATGAACTCGGTGATGGGTATCGGCGACAACATTCTTTTCATCTATCAAGGACATAAAGAATGGCAAGGAACAAAAGACGATGTGATGGGGTCGACCAACAAGAAGCTAAACGACCTGGTGTTTGCCTCTGACCTGTTTAAAAAAGTGAAAGAGGTAGAGATAAACGAAGCAAAACAATCAGATGAACGCTGACGAAAGGCGCTGCGCACTGGCACTATCGCGCATGGGCTATCATAACATTACGGTGCTGCGCGAGCTGTATAACGCGTGGGGCTCAATGGCCGATATTGTGAAGCAGCACGCACACCCCGAGCAGTTGGCCCCCAACATGCCCGAACGGTTGCTGGCGGCCTTCGCACATACCGACGAGCACCTAAAGCGCGCCGACGAGGAGATGCGCTTTGCACAAGATAACAACATCAGCATCATCACCTTGGCCGATGAGGCTTATCCGCAGCGGCTGAAAGCTTGTTTTGATGCTCCGCTGGCCCTCTTCTTTAAAGGCAACGCTAACCTTAACGCTAAACACTGCATCAGCATAGTGGGCACACGAAAGGCTACGCCCTATGCTGCCGACTGCATAGCACAGCTAACGGCTCGGCTGAAGCAGTTGTGCCCAGATATACTGATTGTGAGCGGACTGGCCTATGGTGTCGACATTATGGCGCACCGACAGGCTATTGACCATGCGCTGCCCACGGTGGCGGTATTGGCGCACGGGCTCGACACGTTGTATCCTACCCGACATCGCAAAGAGGCAACGCTGATGATGCAGAATGGAGGTCTGCTAACCGAATATTTCTCGCAATCGAAAATTGATAAACGCAATTTCTTACAACGTAACCGCATTGTGGCAGGAATGTCGGCGGCTACACTATTGGTGGAAAGTGCTGAACATGGTGGCGGACTGGTAACGTGCCGATTGGCACAATCGTATCAGCACGATGTGTTTGCCTTTCCCGGAAGTATCAATAACCCTTACTCGGTGGGCTGCAACCGCCTGATACGCGACAATATGGCGGGGTTGGTAACCTCGGCCGAAGATATCTTGAAAGCAATGGCGTGGGAGGAAGATATAAAAGAAACTGCTGCTACAAATGCTGCTTCTTCAAATGCTGCTTCTACGATGGGTTCTTCTGTTTTAGGGGCGATGTCGGCCTCTACCGCCAAGGTGCCCAATGGGGCGCAGGGTGTGCTCGATGTGCTAACAAAAGAAAACGACCTGCACATCGACATTATTGCCACACGTGCAGGTCTTCCTGTAAATAAAGTGCTTGCCCTGCTCTTTCAGTTAGAAATGAGCGGAATGGTAAGCTCGTTAAGTGGTGGTAGGTACCACAAGGTCAATTCATAATTCATTTTCTCATTTTATACACCAGCGTGCCGCCCTTCATAATGTCGGCATGGTTGATGTAGTTGGTCTTCAGCTTCTTGCCGTTGAGCGTGATGCTTTCAACATATTTGTTTTCAGCTGACAGACCATCGGCTATCACCGTAAAGGTTTTGCCGTTTTGCAGATGCACAGTTATCTTCTTCATCTGCGGAGCACCAAACACATATTGGCCGCTGACGGGGTTGACGGGATAGAAGCCCATGGCCGAGAGCATATACCAAGCCGACATCTGGCCACAATCGTCGTTGCCACAAAGGCCGTCGACGGTGGGGCGATACTGGGTGTCGAAAATCTCGCGTATCAGCTCTTGGGTGCGCTCGGGGCGTCCTGCCAAGGTATAGAGGTAGGCCACGTGGTGCGACGGCTCGTTGCCATGGGCATACTGGCCAATGAGGCCCGTAACGTCGGCAATATTGCTCTCAAGCTTCAGTGAGAAGAACTGGTCGAGCTTCTTCATGAACGGCTTGTTGCCGCCAAACAGTTTGATCAGTCCTGGCACGTCGTGCTGCACCTGCCAGGTATATTGCCAAGCGTTGCCCTCGGTATAGTCGCCGCCAATGCTCTCTGAGTGAGCAAGGTTGCTGGGGTCGAAGGGTGTGCGCCAAGAGCCGTCGGCAAGGCGAGGACGCATGAAGCCTGTCGACTTGTCGAACAGGTTTTTATAGAACTGGGCACGGCGCGTAAAATATTGTGCATCGTCTTTCTTGCCCATCAGGCGCGCCATGTCGGCAGCGCAATAGTCGTCGTACATCGACTCGAGCGACGACGATACCGACTCGGTTTTGATGAGGTCGGTGGGCAGATAGCCATACTTCATGTAGGTTTCCCAGTCACTCTTCAGTTTGTGCGACACTGTCTGTGTCTTCTTCACGGCCTGGAAGGCACGCTCGGCATCAAAACCACGGAAGCCTTTGTGGTAAGCCTCGGCCACGATAGACACGGCGTGGTTGCCCACCATACAATAGTTTTCTTTGCCCCACAAGCCCCAGATGGGCAGGAAGCCCTGCACCTCGGCTTGCTCTACCAGCGAACTTACCATGCCATCAACACGGTCGGGCATAACGATGGTGTAGAAGGGGTGAGCGGCGCGGTAGGTGTCCCAGCACGAGAAGGTAGAATAAAACTTGCCCGTCTCGGCCTTCACAATCTGGTCGGCAGCGTTGCGATACATACCATCAACGTCGGCAATCTGGTTAGGCTGAATGAGGGCGTGGTAGAACGAGGTATAATAGTTTTTCTTTTGGTCGAGGGTGCCCTCTACATCAATGCGCTGCAGGTAGGCGTTCCACTCGTCGTGAGCGGCGCGGCGCGTGGCAGCAAAGTTCCAGTCAGGCACTTCGGCTTTCAGGTTCTTCTTGGCGCCATCAATGCTGGTGGTCGACATGGCAATCTTCATCAGCAGCTGCTCGCCCTGGTCAATGCCCTCAAAGGTGGCCACAATGCGGTCGCCCTTCTCGGTATCGGCAGCTTTGGCTAGGGTGATGTGGCTGGCCACGGGGCGGTTAAACTTCAGTACGAAGAAGTAGTCTTGCTTCACCCACACCGTGTTTTGAACATGGCCCACCAGCGTTTGTGCATCTTCCCAATGGGTTTCGCAAAGGTTCACCTGCGAGTGATATTGCTTTTCGTTCCAAGAAGGGCCGTGCTGCAGGTCGATGAGCACTGAGGTAGAGTCGGCACTGTCGAAGGTGTAGCGGTGGAACGCCACGTGAGGCGTGGTGGTAAGTTCGGCCTTCACCTTGGCATCGGTGAGATATACCGAGTAGTAGCCTGGCGAGGCAAACTCTTGTTTCTTGCTGAAGCGTGAGCGGTAGCCATCCCACGAGCGGGTGCGCTGCCCAGTTGACGGCATGACAAGAATGTCGCCAAGGTCCATACAACCTGTTCCGTTAAGATGGTTTTGTGTGAAGCCCCAGATGATAGAGTCGCTGTAAACATATTCGGCACAGTAGCGCCAGCCCACACCGCCCGTTACAGGGCTGGCCTGTATCATGCCAAAGGGGCTGCACGCGCCAGGAAAGGTGTGGCCATTATCGGCATTGCCCACAAAGGGGTCAACATACTTTGTATAGTCGGTGTTGGTAGCCTTCGCCGTACCATGAGTTTGCGATGCTGCAAACCCTTGTGTGGCAGCAAAGCCCAATAATCCCATTGCTGCAAAGGCGCATTGGTAGATAAAAGAAGATTTGTTCATTCGTTGATTAATTTATGTTAGCATTGATTGTTTTAATTACGTATGCAAAGTTACCGAAAACTATTAGTTTAGGCAAACCTCAGAAGAACAAATTCAGTCTTATTTACTGATAAATCGTAACACTTCAGCAGCAGCGGCCTTACAAACAGCTGAAGCGTTCGATGAGTTTGCGGCGATAGAGGCGTCCCACCTTTACATAGTCGATGTTATCGAATGGGGGGAAGAAGTGGCACTGGTTGCCTGTTACCTCGATAAGATAAGTCATGTTGATGATGTATTTTTGGTGCACCTGAATAAAGTCGGTGCTGGCGGTGAGCAGCGAGTCGCTGTTTACGGTGCGTTTGAGGTGTACGGGCTGGTCGACGCCTGCTAACACGGCTTCCCACACACGTTGCGACGAGTTGTATTGAAACACGCCAATGTCGCGAAGGTTTACCAAGCGGAAGTCGGCAGCGCCCGTGTACATCAAAAACTTTTCGTCTTGCGAGGGCTGCACGATGGGTATGGGCTCATATTTGCGCGAGGCATATACACGTTGTAGCACGGTGCGTAGGTCGGCATCGTCGATAGGCTTCATCAGGAAGTCGAACGCCTGATTGCGGAAGGCCGATAGCATATATTTGTCGTGCGCCGAAAACATGACCACCTTACAGCGGCCGTTGCTTTGACGGTCCATACGTTCAAGGAAGTCGATGCCAGAGAGGTCGGGCATCTCGATATCAAGAAATAACACGTCGGGGTTATGTTTGGCCAATAGTTCAAGGCCTTCAACGCCACCTTGCGCTGTTCCCACCACGTTGATGTCGGGGTAGGCTTCAAGGCGGCGAGCTAAGTCGAGGGCCGCAGCCTTCTCGTCGTCAATAATTACTGCTTTCATATATTTTATTATTCTTCACTTATATATTTCCTTCTTTTTGTTTACTGCCTTTACACTTCTGTTTTAGTTTCCTAAACTGAGCTTCATGCCATCGGGTATGATTAAGGCCGACTGGCATCCGATAACCTTTCCGCTTTCGTTGGTAAGGTTACGCAGGTTGAAACGCATTTTTTGTTTGTTATGTTCGTTCATCACCGTTATGGTTTGTGTGATGATGCTTAGGCCCGTGCGCTTCTTGGGGCGAGCCGACCGTATGTCGAAGCCGCGCCCATTGTCGGTTACTGTGATGGTGGTGGCGCCAGGGGTGTGCTGCACGGCAATGGTCAGGCGTTTGGTGCCATCCCATCCTTTCAGACCATGTACCAGGGCGTTCTCTGTCAATATCTGTAAGAACATAGAGGGTATGCGCACCTCGTTGAGCGACACCTGAGGGTTGGCCTCGATTTTGAAGTGGAAGTCGGGGCCCATCATACGTTGCTCTATCGCCACATAGCGTTCAACGAAAGCCAGTTCTTCAGCCAATGTCACCGTCATGCACAGCGACATATCGAGGTTGGCACGAATGAGCCGAGCCAAGTCTTGCAGTTGGTCGGCCACGGCTGCAGTGGCGGCATCGTTGCGCACATTAATAATATTATTGTTTAGCACGTTAAACACAAAGTGGGGGTTGATGCGGTTTCGGGCGCTCGACAGCTTCAGTTGCATAATATCCATGCGCCCTTTCAGCAACTGCTTGCGCGACATAACAATCCACAGCACCAGCAACAGCACCAGCACGATGGCCACCGATACCAGCACCGTAACCAGTGTGTTGGTGCGATAGATGTAAGCATTTTTCTGCTGCATGGCCAAGTCGTGGTGCAGGCGCAGCGTGTCTTGTGTAAAGCGGTTTAATATTTCGGTGGCGCGCATATTGCTTCGGCTGCTGTTCATGCTGTCGGTCATGTTCATGTCGGCCACCGTTACGGCATAAGCCTGGCGATACTGCCCTGTGCGTGCATAATATTGTTGCAGATAGCCATTGCGTATATGCACCATATTATATACGGTGCAGGCGCCAGCGAGTTCGGTGGCTAAGATGCGTTGCACCGTAGGCATATCGCCTTCTTGCAGCGCGATACCAATCTTTATGGTGTTGAGTTGGCCACGGGGTCGTTCATGCGTCGCATATAGCCCTCGGTCATAGACAGATAGCGTCGTGCCTCGTCAAGCTGTCCTAAGTTGAGATACACATCGGCCAGATTGGTGCGACATAGATACATATCAAAGTTGTGCTCCATGCCCTTCTGCAGCAACATCTTTTCTAAGGTTTTAAACCGTTCGAGCGACGCTTTAAAATCTTTGGCATAATAAAAATACGAGCCATAGTCGTTTAAGAAGTAGGCTTGCATGCTTGTTTGCATCTCCTTAAAGTGGCGTTCCGTTTGCTCATAATATTTGCGAGACGACGGAAAGTCGTTAAGGTTCATGTAGATGCGAGCTAAGCCCAGATACAGTGTGATGTCCTTGCTTTTAGGCAAGGCGAGCGAGTCGACAAGAAACAATGCTCGGCGATACCAATGGGCCGCCTCGGGCAAGTTGTCTTTAAAATAATAAGCGTCGGCCAAGTTGCCGCACAAGTCGGGCAACGTGCTGAGGTTTCCCGACGACATAAGATAATGGTAAGCCTGGGTGTAGAACGCCGTTACCGAGTCGGGCTGCTGATGAAAGTTGTGCAGCCGCGTAGCTTTGCACGAATAGGTTAATGCCAAAAGGGCATCGCGACGTGTTGATGCAGGCTGCCGAAGGGCGTAGGCCAAGGTCTTATCAACGTATGGTTGCATGCTGTCGGGTGTGGCCGAAAGCAGATACCATGTGCCCATACGTGCGCAATATTCATAATAGGTAAGACTGTCGGGGGCGCTCTTCATGCCTTCAGAAATAAGACTGAAGGCTTGTGGACTACGCCGTTTTATCGAGTCGTCAATGGCCATCAGTGCCTGTTCATGCGCTTCGTTGTTGCCATCTGCTCCCGAACCGCATGAAAAGAAGATGCTGCACAAAGCCACGCACAGCATCACGAGTCTCGATTTTTGAACCAAGCGCCTCCCCATTACGAATTATGAATTACGAATTAAACAATTAGTTTGCTTGCTCGCTAATAAACTTGATGCGCACCAGTCGTATCTCGTCTTCATTCACATCTTCGCCATCAAACTCGTCAAGGGCGGCTTCAAGGCTATCCGACTCGCTTGAAGAGAAATAGTCGTAGATGTCGTCTACCTTATCCTCGTCCATCACATCTTCAAGAAAATAGTCGATGTTCAGTTTTGTGCCACTATACACGATGGCCTCAATCTCGTCGAGCAGTTCGCTGAAGTCGAGCCCCTGTGCACTGGCAATATCGTCGAGTGGTATCTGTTTGTCAATCTCGCGAATGATGTATATCTTCTTTGCCGACTTCTTCGCTACGGTGCGCACGCGCAAGTCTTCGGGGCGTTCAATCTCGTTTTCTTGGCAGTGGCGTTTTATCAGTTCGCAGAACTCCTTGCCATAGCGACGCGCCTTGCCAGCGCCCACACCTTGCACGTTTTGCAGCTCTTCTATCGATATCGGATACATGGTAGCCATTTGTTCCAGCGAGATGTCGTGGAAGATAACCCATGCGGGCAAGTTGTGCTTATGAGCCACCTTGCGACGCAAGTCTTTCAGCATCGAGAATAGTTCGGGGTCGAGCGCGCCACCCTCAGTGCTGACGCCCTCTTCTTCGTAGGCACTGAAGTCGGTATCTTCAACAATCATGAACGATGCGGGCTGCTTCAGCCATCTACGTCCTGCTGCCGTGATGCGCAGAGTGCCATAGTTTTCAATGTCGATGGCGATGTATCCTGCCAAGATAGCCTGTCGCACCACAGCGTTCCATATCTTCGAGGGCATATCTTCGCCCGCGCCAAAGTCTTCAATCTCGTCGTGATGTCGCGACACCACCTCGTCGGTAGCGCGCCCCTTCACCACGTCGATCAGATAGTCTTGACGATATTCGTGCTTCACGGCCACCATCACGCTCAGAAAGGCTTGCAGCGCCTCTCGTCCTTCTGTCTTCACCTTTGGGTGCAAGCAGTTGTCGCAGTTGTGGCAGTTGTCGGCCGAATATTCTTCGCCAAAGTAGTGCAGCAGCAGCTTTCGCCTACATACTGACGACTCGGCATAGGCGGCCGTCTCCTGTAGCAGCAGTCGGCCAATTTCTTGCTCAGCGCCCGACTTGCCATCCATAAATTTCTCCAGCTTCTGCAAGTCTTGGTGTGCATAAAAGGCTATGCATACACCCTCGCCACCGTCGCGCCCTGCACGTCCTGTTTCCTGGTAATAGCCCTCCAGACTTTTGGGTATGTCGTAGTGTATGACGAAGCGCACGTCGGGTTTGTCGATGCCCATGCCAAAAGCTATGGTGGCCACAATCACGTCGATACGCTCCATGAGGAAGTCGTCTTGCGTTTGCGATCGGGTGGCCGAGTCGAGGCCAGCATGATAGGGCGCCGCCTTGATGTCGTTGGTACATAGCACGGCCGCAAGCTCTTCTACCTTTTTGCGCGAGAGGCAGTAAACGATGCCGCTCTTGCCAGGATGTTGTCGAATAAACTTAATGATTTGTCGGTCGATATCTTTGTTCTTCTGCCGTACCTCATAATATAGGTTAGGGCGGTTGAACGAGCTCTTAAACTCGACGGCATCATTGATGCCCAAGCTCTTCTTGATATCGTTGCGCACCTTGTCGGTGGCAGTGGCGGTGAGGGCAATGACAGGGGCATTGCCTATGCGGTTAATGGTGGGACGCAGGTTGCGGTAGTCGGGACGGAAGTCGTGTCCCCACTCAGAGATGCAGTGCGCCTCGTCGATGGCGTAGAACGAAATCTTAAACGATTGGAAGAAGGCGATATTGTCTTCCTTATTCAGCGACTCGGGGGCCACATACAGCAGCTTGGTGCGTCCGCTACGCACGTCGTTCATCACCTGTATCACGGCCGCCTTGTTCAGCGACGAGTTGAGGTAGTGTGCCAGTGCGGGCTCGTCGCTCAGCGCGTTCACCGCGTCTACCTGGTTCTTCATCAAGGCGATGAGAGGTGACACCACGATGGCGGTGCCCTCCATCAGCAGCGATGGCAGCTGGTAGCACAAGCTTTTGCCGCCGCCTGTAGGCATCAACACAAACACATTGTTTCCGTCGAGCAAACTGCGTATGATGGCTTCTTGTTCGCCTTTAAACTTATCGAAGCCGAAGTAGCGTTTTAGTTGTTCGTTAAGATTTACGTCTTTGGTCATAGCATTTCTTGTTAGGTTTTGGGGTGTGGGGTGGAGGGGGCTACGATGCCTCCTCCATGCGGTTAAGATTTGATTTCTCCAGCTGTGCCTTGGCATAGTCGAGCGATACCACAAACTTCTTAACCTTTTTGCTGGGTATCTCATACATGGCATCCATCATCACCGACTCTACAATCGAGCGCAAGCCACGAGCGCCCAGCTTATATTGCACAGCCTTGTCTACGATGTAGTCGAGCGTCTCTTCAGGGAAGCTGAGCTTGATGCCATCCATCTCAAACAGCTTGATATATTGTTTTACGATGCTGTTCTTAGGTTCTGACAAGATGCGGCGCAGGGCCTCTTTGTCGAGGGGCTTAAGGTAGGTGAGCACGGGCAGACGACCGATGATCTCTGGAATAAGTCCGAACGACTTCAAGTCTTGTGGCAGCACATACTGCATGAGGTCGCCCTTGTCGATACGTGCCACGTTCTGTATGGCGTTGAAGCCCACGGTGTGGGTGTTCATGCGCTGTGCTATCTTGCTCTCGATGCCGTCGAAGGCGCCACCGCAGATGAAAAGGATGTTGCGTGTGTCAACGTGCACATAGTCTTGGTCAGGATGCTTACGGCCTCCCTTAGGTGGCACGTTTACCATGGTGCCTTCAAGCAGTTTCAGTAAGCCTTGCTGCACACCCTCGCCACTCACGTCGCGGGTGATGCTGGGGTTGTCGCTCTTACGGGCAATCTTGTCAATCTCGTCGATGAAGACGATGCCTTGCTGTGCGGCCTCTACATCATAGTCGGCCACCTGAAGCAGTCGAGACAAGATGCTCTCAACGTCTTCGCCCACATAGCCAGCCTCGGTAAACACCGTGGCGTCGACAATGGTGAAGGGCACGTCGAGCAGGCGTGCGATGGTGCGTGCCAGCAAGGTTTTACCTGTGCCGGTGCTTCCCACCATAATGATATTGCTCTTTTCAATCTCTACGCCGCTCTCGTCGTGTGGCTGACGCAGACGCTTGTAGTGGTTATACACGGCCACCGAGAGATAACGTTTTGCCTCGTCTTGGCCAATGATATATTCGTCAAGATATTGTTTTATCTCTGTAGGCTTGGGCACCTGCTTCAGGTTGAAGTGGTGCTGGCCGTCCTTCTTGTTGCGACGTGCTTCGGGCTCGAGCTCAAGGTTCATCGACTTGAGTATCTCGTAGCACTGTCGCACACAGTCAGAGCAGATGTATCCGTTCTGTCCTGTGATGAGCAGTTCGGCATCTTTTTCTGGTCTTCCGCAGAAGTTACATTTGTTCATTCTCTGTCTTTATTTTTATAGTTAACGAGTTGACGAGTTGACAAGTTGACAAGTTGCTTGCTTTTGTTGTTATGGTTGACAAGTTGTTTGTTTTGTTATTATAGTTAACAAGGTCATTGCCTCTCCCAGAGCAAGCAATGCATATCTCCTTGTTAACTTGTTAACTTGTTAACTCGTCAACTTGTCAACTAATTAACTAACCTATTTCTTTCTCTCCAGCACAGTGTCTACCATGCCATATTCTTTTGCCTCGGGTGCTGTCATCCAGTAGTTGCGGTCGCTGTCGGCCCACACCTTATCAAAGGGTTGGTGCGAGTGTTCAGAGATGATGTTGTACAGCTCTTTCTTCATCTGGCCTATCAGCTTGGCTTCAATCTCGATATCTGAAGCCTGACCCTGCGTGCCACCCAGCGGCTGGTGTATCATCACGCGGCTATGTTTCAGCGCGCTACGTTTGCCCTCTTGTCCTGCTACCAGCAGCACGGCGCCCATTGATGCTGCCATGCCCGAGCACAGTGTGGCCACGTCGGCCGAGATATATTGCATCGTGTCGTAGATGCCGAGGCCAGCGGTAACGCTACCGCCAGGCGAGTTGATGTAAAGCGAGATGTCTTTCGAGTTGTCTACCGAGTCGAGATACAGCAGCTGCGCCATGATGGTGTTGGCTACATAGTCGTCGATAGGAGTGCCGAGAAAGATGATACGGTCGGCCATCAAGCGCGAGAACACGTCCATCTGTGTTACGTTCAGCTTTCGCTCTTCAAGGATATACGGATTGAGGTATTGCGACTCTGACTTGATAACATCGTCAATCACCATACCATTCATGCCAAGGTGTTGTGTGGCAAATTTTCTAAAATCGTTCATACAATTTATTGTTATCTACTAAACAAAAAAAGAGAGGTTATCGGCTTTCTGCCCCTCGTTTGCGATATTATTTCTACAAAGATAGGCAAAAAAGTCGATAACCTCTTTTATTTGAAGAAGTTTTTTTCTTTTTCTTTGAACTTTAATCAGTTCAGAAGTTAAATGAAATTATGAAGTTTTTGGCAAAAACTTCAAGAAATCCCTCTTTTCGGCAGGATTACTTTTCTTCCATCAGCTTGTTAAACTCGTCAAGCGTTATTTCCTTTTCGTTCAGTTTTACTGAAGCCTTCAGGGCGTTAACCAGCTTCTTGTCAACAGCGCGGTCAACGAAGCCGTCAATGTTCTCACGCTTCTTCAGCATCTCGTCAACATAGCGGTCAACATACTCCTCGGGCACGTTGTCCATGCCATACTGTGCAAACTGCATGCGAGCGCCTTCCTTAGCGGCAGCCTTCACATCGTTGTCGTCAACCTTAATGTCGTGAGCCTTCACCAGCTGCTCTTTGATGAGGTGCCACTTCAACTGCTCAAGACTGGCAGCAAAGTTCTTCTCAACAAACTCTTCGCCGCGCTCCTTGTTGTTAGCCAGCATGATGCGCTTCAGCAGAGCCTCGGGGAACTGCAGTTCGCCTACCTTCTCCTCGGTATATTTCTTTACGTCCTCAAGGAACTTGAAGTCGCTGTTAACCTCGAGCTGCGGAACCAACGACTCGGCAATCTTCGCGCGGCACTGCTCCTCGGTGGTAACGTCGGTCTCTTCGCCAAAGATCTTCTTGTAGAAGTCTTCGTTCAGGTCGGCCTTCTTGAAGCGGTTGATCTCTGTAATCTGATAGCTAAAGTCGGCGGTCAGCTCCTTAGCCTGCTCGCGTGTAATCTTCAGCAGAGAAGAGATTTCAGCCTCGCCCTCGGGATAAGCCTTGCGGGGGTTGAAGGTGATGATGTCGCCCAGCTTGGCACCATCAAACAGGTGCTTCTGCTCGTCTACCTTAATATATTGGGGCATCAGCACAGCAGCCTCAACAGTGATACCACCTTCCTTGGTGTTGCCCTCAGCGTCGAGCTCGCGCAGGTCGCCCTTCAGCATATCGTTCTGCTCAGCGTCAAAGTCTTCAGCCTTTACATATTCGCCAGCGCGGCTCTGCAGCATCTCCAGCTGCTTGGTAATCAGGTCGGCGTCGGCCTTAATCTTATAATAGTCGATCTTGTTCTTGCCGTTCAGCTCAATCTTAAACTCGGGAGCCACAGCAATATCGAAGATGAAGGTATAAGGAGCATCCTTCTCAATGTCAACGGGCACCTGCTTCTCTGAAGGCATGGGCTCGCCCAGCATCTGTATCTCGTTGTCTTTGATGTATTTGTACATCTGCTCGCCAACAACCTTGTTTACAGCCTCCATCTTAACCTGTGTGCCAAACTGCTTCTTAATCAAGCCCATGGGCACCATGCCGGGGCGGAAACCAGGATAGTTAGCTTTCTTACGATATTCTTTCAGGGTCTTCTCGGCATCAGCCTTGAAGTCAGCTTCTTCTACCGTGATGGTGAGCAAACCGTTCACCTTCTCCAGATTTTCAAATGAAATGTTCATCTTAGTTTTCTTTATTTTATGTTATTATATTCTTTTCGTTTCTATGCACCATGATGGGCGGTGGCATTGCTTTGCACGAGGGCAATGGCTCTGGCTGGCTTCTACCCCGATAGGCACAACAATGCAATTTGAGGTGCAAATTTACTCATAATTAACGTAATAACCTAAACTCATAGTAAAAAATTTGTTTTTTTAACCCAAATCGGTCGTTAGGGCTTGCTTGTATTTTATATTTTAAAAGAAAGAAAAACGGCCGAAACGCAGGATGACGTGCCAGCATCGACATTTTATGTATTAACTGGGGCGTTTTGTACAGAATGAAGAAAAACACTTGGTGGGGTAGGGGATAATGCCTATCTTTGCAGTGTAATAAAAACAAAACACAGTATAAACCCTTTTAACACATATAATTATGAATACAAAGAAGAACGAGAACGTGAAGGCTAACATGGCAGCAGCCGCCAGTTCAACACTTGGTGCAGCCGTTGGCGTAGTAGGTGGAACATTGCTGTCTGAAGAGATACATGCAGCCCAAGTGGAAGACCCCGTTCTTCCTGAAGACCCCCAAGCCACTGACGATGTGCCCATCGTAGATGTTGAGGCACCCACCCATAGCACTGCTTCTCAGCCCACAGTGGCCGCTACCACTTCGCACGTTACCCCCGTTAATGTTGAACCCATTGCCCCCGACCCCATTCCCGCTCCTGGTACTGATCCCCTCCCTGTTCCTGACCCCGATCCTGAACCTACTCCTGGTCCCAACGTAATGCCTGCTTCTACGCTTAGCCCTGATGTGCAGGTGCTCGACTATCAAACCATTACTGGCGCCGACGGACAGCAGATGGATGCCGCACTGGTAAACATTAGTGGCAATCACGCCCTTATCGTTGATGCCGACCGTGATGGCGTGGCCGATGCGCTTGTTGCTGACGCAAACAATAACGGGCAGATTGACAACGACGAGGTAGTGGATATCTCTATGCATCAACTCTCGATGTCTGAACTTCAGGCAGCGGCGAACCCCGACCCCGTTGCTGATCCCGACCCCAACGTCATGGCGCAGAACGCTTATAACAGCGACTATGAGAACAATGCCAATGTTGACGATTACATGGCATAAACAATACAAAAGCACTCCATATTATATATATACTTTAATAACCGTTTAAAATACTGAGCAATGAATACAAATAATATAGATAACGAGCGCACTCAATATGATGCCAATCTTGACGAGCGCACCCAGATCGACAATACCGAGCGCACCCAGCGTACCGAAAACGCTGAACAGCACAACAACGCAGCGCCCTCACAGCCGGCACAGCCCATCAAGAAGGGCCCGAAGGTAGGACGCATCCTTGGCGGAGCCGCAGCAGGCGTAGCCCTTGGCGCAGCTGCCACCGTGCTCAGCAGCGGCACTCCTATTGATGGTGCCGAAGCAAATGGCGGCGAAGAGGTGCCCACATGGAGCGATGGCGAGGTGCCAGTGGCGCATGGCGTTAACGACGATATGTCGTTTACCGAAGCCTTCAACACGGCTCGCACCGAGGTAGGCCCTGGTGGCGCCTTCGAGTGGCACGGTAACATATACCATACCTATAATAAGGATGAGTGGGATAACATGTCGGCCGAAGATAAAGCAGCCTTCGGACAACACTTCAGCTGGACTGGCTCGGCAACGGCTCAGAACGACGAGGTAGAGGTGGTTAACGTACATACCGCTGACCACACCGCAGGCCACACCACTGGTCACACCGCTGGTCATGCTACGGCTCAAACCGAAACGGCTCAAACCGAAACCGTTCAGGCGCAACCCGTAGCCCAAGGCCCTCAGGGCGACGAGCCTAACTATATAACTGGTAACCAGGGCCCTCATCCACAGCCAGTAGCGTCTAACGAACCACACACGGTATCTGAAGAGAGCGATGTGCAGATACTGAGCGTTTCCCACGACGACGAAACGGGTTATACCTTTGCACAGCTTTCCGTTGATAACCACGATGCCATCATGGTTGACATCAATGGCGACCACGAGTTTGATGTTTTGGCTGTCGACTTCAACGACAATGGCAAGCTTGAAGACAATGAATATGCCAACATTTCTGGAGGACACATCACTGAAGCGTATGCTCAACAGATGGCTGCAATAAACCAAGCGCCGAACACCGATACTGATGATAGCGCAACCAACCCTGTTGAACATGACGAACCGCAGGTAATGGCTCAGAACGACGAAGTAGCACCTCAAGTGGGCACTACATCTGGCGAATATGATTGTGGTACCACCAACGACAGCCTCCCCGTCGACTTAGAAAACGACTGTCTCAGCGAGCAGCCCACTGACGACTTCTCTGACGGTAGCTTGATGGTATAATCTTCTATTTCACATTACTCTTTAACCGTTTTTATGATGCAAAACCACACAATGCAAGATAAAAAACGAAAATGCAACAGCAGCGCACCCGCCAGCATGGCACGGTGCGTTGCCTTGTGCCTTTTTATGGCGTTGGCCCTGCTTTTTGCTACCAACGCACAAGCCAAGATATACCTCGTGGCAGTGGGTATATCTGATTATCCAGGCGTGGCCAACGACCTGACACTGCCTGCTAACGATGCCAAGACCATTGCTTGGCTCTATTCGCAAAACTCTCATGTAAAATATTCGTTGCTGCTCAACAGCGATGCCACCAAAGACCGCATTGTAAAGGCTATGAGCAAGCTGTATAGCGAGGCTACCGCCAACGATATCGTGGTGTTCTTCTTTAGCGCACACGGCTATCCTGGCGGCTTCGTGGCACACGATGCCATGCTCGACTATCAGGTGATACGCAAAGCCATGGCCAGCACCAACTGTAAGAACAAAATGATCTTTGCCGATGCCTGCTATGCGGGAAAGATACGCACCAACGGCCGTAACAGTCAAAACTCGATGGCATCGGCCAAGAAGGCCAACGTGATGCTCTTTCTCTCGTCGCGCAGCAATGAGATGTCTATCGAGCGTCGAGACATGAAGAACGGCTTCTTCACCACCTATCTCGTGCAAGGCTTGCGCGGTGGTGCCGATGCCAACCGCGACCGCACCATCACGGCCAAAGAGCTGTTCACCTATGTTCACTCGGGCGTAATAAAGCTGTCGCGCAACATGCAGCACCCTGTCATGTGGGGCAAATTTTCTAATGATATGCCTGTGATAAAGTGGTAAAACTTACGAAACTAAAATATAATACGTAATAAAAAATGTCAAACGATATTCTTAAAATAAAATGTCCGCATTGCGGAGCCGTACTCGCGGTAAAAAACATTCCTAATATTGAAACCAAGGTGGTGCCTTGCCCCATCTGTAAACAAAAGTCGCCATTCCTCAATTTCAAGGTGTTGCCACAAAACAATCAGCCACAGGTCGACCCTGGCACAGACCTGCCCGAAGGCATGGGTGGCCAGCCGCGTGGCAACGACCCCGAACTTACCGACTATGATCAGAACCACGGTATGCCTACAAAGACGCCCCTCTTCTCAGTAAAGGTGGCGGGCTCGCCCAAGGGTTTCTTGCTGCGCGAGGGGCGCAACGTGATAGGCCGAAAGGCGCAGGCATCGCAAGCCACCATACAAATCGACACTCATGGCCAGAAGCGTATGAGCCGCGAGCACATCGTTATCAATGTTACTGCCTCGCCGCTCATGGGCTATGTGCACACCGTGTCGCTCTATAAGCAGCAGGTAAACGCTACCATGGTGAACAACCAGCCGCTGATGTTTGGCGACGAGGTGGTGCTGAAGTCGAACGACCTCATACAGTTGCCCGACGCCACACTGCGCATCGTTAGTCCTGACGAAGACGAAACCGTCTTCTAACCGTCGGCTAACGCTTCGGCACTCCATAACGCGCCCCATAACGCACCCCTCCTATCATAAACATCATAACAAACACGCAGAACGAAAAAATGATGAAATTTAAATTAAAAGCATATAGTATACAAGAGTTTGGACAGCGCAAAGATGCGCAAGGCAACCCTCACCAAGAAGACAGCATATACCCCTTGCATGGCAAGCAGACCGATGCCGACCGCCTCTTCATCCTGTGTGATGGCATGGGCGGACATGATGCTGGCGAGGTGGCCAGCGCCACCGTGTGCGAGGCCATGAGCCAGAGCGTAAACGCCAGCGTGCCCAACAGCGAGGCGTTGTTTACCGACGATATGTTGCTGAAGGCGGTGGCCGATGCCTTCCATGCCCTCGACCAGAAAGATAATGGCGCCTCAAAGAAGATGGGCACCACCATGACATTCTTAAAACTGCATGCGGGCGGTGCCACCATCGCACACATGGGCGACAGTAGGGTGTACCACATCCGTCCTGGTAAGGATGCCGACAGCACGCAGATATTGTTTATGACCGAAGACCACTCGCTGGTGAACGACCTCATCAAGATAGGCGAGCTCACGCCCGAAGAGGCCAAGGTGTCGCCACAAAAGAACATCATCACCCGTGCCATGCAGCCACACATGGAGCGTCAGCCCAAGGCCGACATTCATCATGTTACCGATATTAAGCCCGGCGACTATTTCTATCTCTGCTCTGATGGTATGCTCGAAGAGATGGAGGATGCCAACATACGCTTCAACTTCTCTGACATGAATGGCGACGACGAAAACAAGGTGCAGGTGCTTACCAACGCCACCATCGATAACCGCGACAACCACACGGCACTCATCATTCATATTCTTGATGTTGAGGGCGAGGCCGAAGGGGTGCCAGCGCCATCAGTAGCTCCTGCTCAGTCGGCAGCTCCAGCTCCTGCTCAGTCGGCAGCTTCATCCCCCACGTTTACGGCCGATGCTATTGATGATGAACAGCCTGTGGTGTCGAATAATCCGGCCAACACGCCATGCCCCACACCAGCAAGCAGTAATCGTAAGTCCAAGGGTATGATGAAATTTGTTTTGGCACTTGTCATTACGTTGCTGGCCGCAGCCGCCTATTTCATTGTGCCCATGCTGCTAAAAAATAAGCCTGAACCTGCTAAGCCCAACAAACCTAACGTTGAGCAAAAGGATAAAAAGAAGAAAACAAACAAGCGTCGCACCACCACTGTTGCACCTGCCAATAAGCCTGAAGGAGCAACGGCTACCGAAGCTGTTGACCCCAACAAGCCTACCGAGGCCGCTACACCCACCCATGCAGCAACTGCTACTGAGGGCGCAGCGTCAGGTAACCCCAGCAAGCTCAATACTCCTGGAAAAATAAATATTCCTAATAAGCCCGCAGCTGCTCCTCATAAGCCTGCAACCGAGGCTGCTCCCGAACATGGTGCGCACACCAGTTCGGCAGCACCCGCTGCTGCCGAGACACACGAGCATAGCGCTGTTGATAAGCTTCGTGAGGGCTTCAATAAACACAACCATGCGGCCGACGCGCCTGGCAAAGGCATGAAATAAGAAACAATATGAACGCACTGAAGACCAACGCCGTGCTGCAAAACGGCAAATATCGCATAGAAGGGGTGCTGGGGCAAGGTGGCTTCGGCATCACTTATCTGGCCTCTCAGGTGGCGCTAAACCGTAAGGTCACCATCAAAGAGTTTTTTATGAAGGAACTGTGCAACCGCGATGAACAGACCTCGCAGGTGTCGGTACCATCAATGGGCAGTGTCGACACCGTAGCTCGGTTTCGTGCCAAGTTTGTGAAGGAGGCGCAAACCATTGCCGCCCTTAACAACCCGCACATCATTCATATTCACGACATCTTTGAAGAGAACGGCACGGCCTATTATGTGATGGACTATCTCAGCGGTGGGTCGCTATCCGACCTCGTGCAGCGCAATGGCGTCTTGGCCGAGGCTACAGCCCTTGGCTATATTCGTCAGGTGGCCGATGCTCTCAGCTATATCCATGCCCGCAACATCAATCACCTCGACATTAAACCTTCAAACGTGCTTATTGATGGCAATGGCAATGCTGTGGTCATCGACTTTGGTTTGTCGAAACGTTACGACGAAACTGGCTCGCAAACCAGCACCACACCCGTGGGCATCAGTCATGGCTTTGCGCCCCTCGAACAGTATCAGCCTGGCGGCGTGAGCACCTTCTCGCCCACCACCGACATCTATTCGCTGGGGGCTACACTGTATAAACTGCTGTCGGGACAAACGCCGCCCAACGCTACGGCACTGCTCGATGCCGACCTCGACCTCTCGCGCCTATCAGCATCGCCCTCCACCAAGGCTGCCATCGCTGCGGCCATGCAGCCCAAACGCAAAGGCAGGCCCCAAACCGTTAAGGCGTTTATCGCTATGCTCGACGAAAAGGTTGATCCAAGCGTTGTTGTGCCCATACAGGCTATGGTAGACGAAGAGGCTACGGTCATCGCACACGAGCCTGAGGTTCCTCAGCCTACGGTGGAAAATCCTTCTGTTACTCAAGCTAAGAAGGAAAAGCCTATGGCTCCTCAGCCTAAGGAAGAAAAGCCTTCTGCCCCTCAAGCTAAGGAAGAAAAGCCTGTCGGTGAGAGCCTCGGCTTTAATTACAAGCGTGCCCTGGCGGCCTTTGTCGTTATCTTCGTGTCGATGTATCTGATAAATCTATTACATAGTCTTTCTTACAGCTTTTGGGGGCCTGGACTAAAGTCGGTTACTGAGACAGCTTTTTATACCCTTGACGTTAACTTCATTCAGATGATTTTTATCACGGGAGGAGGCTTCGCACCTAATCCTGATAGTTGCGTTACCTATTATTATGCTGGCCTTGGCGCATATCTCGTCGTCTTGCTTCTTCTTATTGCATTGTGCTGGGTGGTGAAACGATACCGCGCAAAGCAATGGGTGCTGTTTGGTGCCCGATATGCCATCGTGCCCATCGCTATCAATTATATGCCACTTTGCTGGTTTTGGATTTATAGTGTAGGACATCGCAATGGCACAACCGACTATACGGGTGTCAACTATTTTCACCTCTTCTTCCTCTTTGCCCTTCTGTCTGTCTATGCCTTCGGTCTTGATAGCGGCCGAATGTCGGCATGGCAACTGTTTAAACGTTGGTGGAAGGATGCCAACATCAAGCGGGGCGCGCTGGTATTTGTCGCGGAGATAGCATTGGCTATAATTATTCAAATTATAGGTGGTCGTTGGCTGTGCTCTGAATATTCATATTATGAAGCTATAGATTACTCCCTTACCACCCTCACTTCGTGGCTTTTTGCCCTTTCTGTGGCCTTCATGCTCTTTTGGCTTGTTAACAAATGCAAGAGCAATCGTGCCCTTTTAGTGGCGCGCTATGCTGTCTTCCCAAGCATGCTGCTGGTTTTAGTATATCCCGTAGTGCCTAATATCATACCGTGGTATAGAGTATTCGGATCAGGAGTGGGAGCAATGTTTTTGTCTTCACTAACGCCCCAATATACGCCCACCATAACCTATACCCTTCTCCTCCTTTCCGCCCTCGCCTTTACGTCGAAGATGCCGAAAGAGAAGTAGATGAAGTAAGGTGTATGTTGAATAGTGTGCTTATGAAAAGGTATGCTTAACATAACAGGGCCCGAACCCCTGTTCTACTATACTTATATCATAGAGCCTATGCCATTTTGGTGTAGGCTTTTTTCGTAGAATAAGGCCATAGAAGTAGGATGATGGCCTCCGCGTATAGTAGGATGGTGGCCTCTGCGCCCCATCCTCCCGCATCCAAACTCAAAATATCTGTTCACCAATATTATGGTAATAGCAGCCTGAAAACCTTGTGAATATTGTGTGAAAAGCATATCAAAGTAGGGCAAACCCCAGCAACAAGTCGTCTCACACCGACCGTTATGAACATGGATAACGGTCGTTGCTCGTGTTTATATCGACCGTTGTGAACATGGAGAACGGTCGGTGTGAGATGACTTTCTCAAGGCTTTCGCCCGATTTTCTCCCCCATACAGCCCAATTTTTTGCTTGACATAGCCCGATTATCTGCTTGTCGTAAGTGCTATATAAAGATGAAACAGTGTGGGCTATGCAAAAGGCTATGGCACAGCTTTTTGACTGTTCAACAGACAATATAGGATTGCTTCTGAAGTATATATATGATACGAATGAATTGGACAAGGAGGCAACTACCGAGAAAATCTCGGTAGTTCAACAGGAAGGTGCGAGGGAGGTTCGGCGCAACACGTTGTTCAATAATCTTGACGCCATCATCTCCGTGGGTTATCGTGTCAACTCCACCTGTGCCACTCAATTCCGCCAATGGTGTACCTATGTCATTCGCCAATTCTCCTTGCGTGGCTATACTGTCTACGAAACTAATGCCAGTACATTTTCCCATTTATTTCGTCAAACTCACTTTAATAGAGGTAATTGTTCAAGCATATTCTTAATACGAATAGCTGTACGTGGCATGGCTTCGGCAATAGTTAATCCAACGATCTCTTTTTCTTTACTGATATCGTTTATAACTTTGACTACTTCTGCTATCTTCATTCCATTGGGAACGACTCCAACGGCAGTAATTATTTCCGCTGGATCAAGTACGTCCATATCAAAATGAACGACAACTTTGGATGCACCGCATGATTTTAACCATTCGTGAATGGCATTGTCGTTTGCCCTTACATCTTCCGGAGTTAAGTGTTTAATACCATATTGTTGTTGCCGTGTTTTTATTTCATCACGTTCCCAATCACGAATGCCAACAAATAAAATCTTAGACGGCGAAAATCTTGCGGGAAGTTCCGAGATTATTTTATGATCCCCCAGTCCCATGCAAGCTGTAACAGCCATAGCATGATAACCTGGATAGACATCACCTGGCAATGTAATGTCAGGGTGCGCATCAATCCAAATCATGGCAACATCATCCTTATACTTGTTGGCAAGATAAGTGAACGGCACGACACTGACGGAACATTCACCGCCAAGAGTTACTATCTTATTGGGTTGTTCCATATTCAGTATATGCAAAGCTGCTTTTGACTGCTTTAAGATGATATCACGGTCAAGTACGCCATCTACGACTTTACGTTCTGTAATAGCCGTTGTTACTGGTACTGTAAATGTTTTTTGTCCTTTGTCTGGCGCAAGAAAATTAAGTAGTTGCGCTCCTAAATAATAACCTCTTGAGGCATCGTCAGAATTTGGTACTTCTGGTATCCATCGGGCAATGTCGCCCCCCTGCCATTGTGGATAGATTAAGCGAATTGTTTCCATTATACTTTCATTTTTAGTTGGAACACTTTTTTGTGCATTGATATTAATTGATATTAATATTATGATTAAAAATAATCCTTTTCTCATATTTGCTATTTTTGATTTTCGATGCAAAGATACAACATTGATCTGACTCGTACAATAACCGCTAAATTGTTCATATATAGATAAATATGTCAAATAGCATCAAATTTGACATATAGTGCTAAATTTATACGTACACTATAATTTTGCATGTACGACACAAATTTGTAATTTTGCAAGAAAAATATGTACGAGAAGAAAATACCTTTTGATATTAATTGTGGCATCAAAATAGCAATGGCAGTTATTGGTGGCAAATGGAAAAGTTGTATAATATATGATTTGCGAAATGGTCCTATGCGCCCCAGTGAGTTGTTCAAATAATTCTAAACAAGGAGGTATACACTCAGACAATGTTGATGGCAAGGCATCAGAAAATCGCCAAACTCTTTGATGAAGATTTTTGGGTGACACGATGACGAAGACCCGCCGCACGATGATTGTTCCTAACCATTCGATATTTATGTAGAAAAGCAACCCTGTAGTTGTGCTTTCTCGTAATAATCAGTTATCTTTGTAAGCGAAATAGCATTAGCCATAATATAAAAGGTACAAAGCGAAATACATCAAAGTTTCTCGCCATGGCAGAGCTTAAGTAAACTTAGCTCTGCTCATCTGGCTTAACGAAAACGTTCTTATAAGTGTAACAATAAAAAGATAAGATATGCCAGTACAAAGTGAAGCTGCCCTCGAAAACGGACTTATAGATACTCTTCAAAAGATGAACTACGAGTATGTTCATATTGAAGAGGAGAAGAACCTGTCTGCCAATTTCAAGAAACAGTTGGAGAAACACAACAAGAAGAAATTGGAAGAATTGGGACGTTCCGAATTTACAGAGTCTGAGTTTGAAAAGATACTTATCTATCTTGAAGGTGGCACTCGCTTTGAAAAGGCAAAGAAACTGCGTGACCTCTTTCCTCTTGAACTGGAAAGCGGTGAACGCCTATGGGTGGAGCTCTTGAACCGCACTCACTGGTGTCAGAACGAGTTTCAAGTTTCCAATCAGATTACGGTTGAGGGCAGAAAGAAATGCCGTTACGATGTGACGATACTTATCAATGGTCTGCCTTTGGTTCAAATAGAACTGAAGCGCAGAGGTGTGGAACTGAAACAGGCATATAATCAGATACAACGCTATCACAAAACTTCTTTCCATGGACTGTTTGATTACATCCAGTTGTTTGTCATATCCAATGGCGTGAACACTCGCTATTTCGCCAACAACCCGAATAGTGGCTACAAGTTCACATTCAACTGGACTGATGCCGCCAATGTGCCTTTCAACGACTTGGAGAAGTTTGCCACAGTATTCTTCGACAAGTGTACGTTGGGTAAGATTATCGGTAAGTACATTGTATTGCATGAGGGGGACAAATGCCTGATGGTGCTTCGCCCTTACCAGTTCTATGCCGTGGAGAAGATTCTCGACCGTGTGGAAAACTCTAATGATAACGGCTATATCTGGCATACAACTGGTGCAGGAAAGACCTTGACATCATTCAAGGCAGCCCAACTTGTGTCTGAGTTGGACGACGTGGACAAGGTGATGTTCGTGGTTGACCGTCATGACCTTGACACGCAGACACAAGCCGAATACGAGGCTTTTGAGCCTGGTGCCGTTGACAGTACGGACAACACAGACGAATTGGTGAAGCGTCTGCACAGCAATTCGAAGATTATCATAACAACCATACAGAAACTCAATGCCGCTGTCAGTAAGCAGTGGTATAGCAGTCGTATTGAGGAAATACGCCATTCTCGTATCGTGATGATCTTCGATGAATGTCATCGAAGCCATTTCGGAGATCGTCACAAGAACATCGTAAAGTTCTTCGACAACACGCAGATATTCGGATTTACTGGCACACCTATCTTTGTAGAGAATGCGGTGGACGGACATACCACAAAGGAAATCTTCGGCAACTGTCTTCACAAGTATCTCATTAAGGATGCCATTGCCGATGAAAATGTGCTTGGTTTTCTTGTGGAGTATTACCACGGCAATGAGGATGTGGATAATGCCGACCAAGACCGCATGACGGAGATTGCCAAATTCATCCTTAATAATTTCAATAAGTCAACATTTGACGGTGAGTTTGACGCATTGTTTGCTGTGCAGTCTGTACCGATGCTTATCCGTTATTACAAGATATTCAAGAGCCTCAATCCGAAGATAAGGATTGGAGCAGTCTTCACATATGCTGCCAACAGTAGTCAAGACGATGAGCAGACTGGTATGAACACTGGCGGTTTTGCAAGCGACAGCACAGGCGAGGCAGACGAGCTGCAAGCCATCATGGATGACTATAATAATATGTATGGAACAAGTTTCACAACCGAGAACTTCCGTGCGTATTATGATGACATCAACCTTCGCATGAAGAAAAAGAAGGCAGACATGAAGCCTCTTGACCTTTGCTTGGTTGTCGGTATGTTCCTTACTGGCTTCGACAGCAAGAAACTCAACACTCTCTATGTTGACAAAAACATGGAGTATCATGGATTATTGCAAGCGTTCAGCCGTACCAACCGTGTGTTGAACGAGAAGAAGCGTTTTGGCAAGGTGGTATGTTTTCGCGACCTGAAGAGCAAAGTGGACGAAGCCATCAAGCTGTTCAGCAATGGCACCCCACTGGAAGACATCGTGCGCAAGCCCTTCAATGAGGTGAAGCGTGACTATCAGGAACTTACTAAGGACTTCTTGGAGCATTATCCCGAGCCTCACTTCGTGGACTACCTTCAGAGCGAGAACGATAAGAAGCAGTTTATACTTGCTTTCCGTGACATCATCAAAAAACACGCAGAGATACAAGTGTATGATGAGTTTGAGGAGGATGCTCCCGACCTCGGAATGACAGAACAGCAGTTTATGGACTTCCGCAGCAAGTATCTTGACATATACGATTCGTTTGCTGTGCAAAACAAAGAGCAGCCAACGACATACCAAGTACCAGAGGACAATCCTGGCATGGTTGGAGAACCAGACCCTCATGAAGAAGTCGCAACTGGTATGGGCGATATTGATTTCTGCTTGGAACTGCTACATAGCGATATTATCAATGTTGCCTATATCTTGGAGTTGATTGCAGACCTCAATCCTTATAGCGAGGACTACGAAGAGAGGCGTAAGCACATCATCGACACAATGATTAAGGATGTCGAACTTCGCAGTAAGGCAAAACTCATTGACGGATTTATCCAGAAGAATGTGGATGATGACCGTGACAATTTCATGGCTCGCAAGCAGAAAGCCGATGGAACAAGCGACCTTGAAGAACGATTGAACAACTACATCGTCACCGAACGTAACAATGCAGTCAATACGCTTGCCAAGGATGAAGATTTGGATGCTTCCGTTCTCAATCATTACCTCTCGGAGTATGACTACTTGCAAAAAGAACAGCCAGAAATCATACAAGAGGCATTGAAAGAGAAACACCTCGGACTGATAAAAAAGCGCAAGGCATTAACAAGGATTCTCGATAAATTGCGTTCTATTATCAGAATATTCAGTTGGGAATAAGCAGATTATGGAGAAGAATATATACATAATGAGATGGTATGGACCGTTTGCAGATATGGAAAGTGCAAGGAATTGGGATAGAATAAATCATATTCCTTGCTGTCTGTATTTGATGAGTGGAATGAAGAAATATGCCAAATCATCAGTGCATTACTATATAGGAAAAGCTGAGCGAAACCTTATAACAGATAGGTTTAAGGATAAAAACCACCACATCAATGATTTTTCAAGGATAAAAGAGATATGGCTCGGCAGTGTTGCAAACAAAAAAGCGACTCACGATGACGTAATGCTTATTGAGAATATGCTTACGTCCTATTTTGTTGGAGAAGTTGGAAAAGATAAAATGCTTAATATGATAAACTTCTGTTTACCAGCCAGCAATGTATATGTTTTATCTGAATGGATAAATCCATATTCAGAATTAGCATGGGGAAAATTATCAAGAAATTCTCCTGCAAATATTGTCGCAGATGTCATTGTCAACAAAGCTAATGATAATGCTTTCAACTACTATTTATATGTTTCAAAGAAATTAAAAAAGCAAGAAAAGAAATAACGATATGAGCGAAGAATTACAACAGAAACTCCGTGACCAACTTTGGGAAGTTGCCAACAAACTGCGCGGCAATATGTCGGCAAGCGACTTCATGTATTTCACTCTCGGCTTCATCTTCTACAAGTATCTGTCGGAGAAGATAGAGAAGCACGCCAACGACGCGTTGGTCGACGACGAGGTGACGTTCAAGGAGTTGTGGGCTATGGAGAAGGACGAAGACGTAGAGGCGTTGCAGGAAGAGGTGAAGACTGAATGTCTGGAGAATATCGGCTACTTCATTGAACCAAACTTCCTGTTCTCCTCTGTCATAGAGAGCATTAAGAAAAAAGAGAATATTCTGCCGATGCTCGAACGCTCATTGAAGCGTATAGAGGACAGTACCCTCGGGCAGGACAGCGAAGAAGACTTTGGCGGCCTGTTCTCTGACATTGACCTTGCTTCACCTAAGTTGGGCAAGACTGCCGATGACAAAAATACTTTGGTCAGCAATGTTCTTCTTGCACTTGATGACATTGACTTTGGTGTGGAAGCATCGCAAGAGATTGATATTCTTGGTGATGCCTACGAGTATATGATTAGCCAATTTGCCGCTGGTGCTGGCAAGAAAGCTGGTGAGTTCTACACTCCTCAGGAAGTGAGCCGTATCTTGGCAGAGATCGTAACCATCGGTCACGCTCGTCTGCGCAATGTCTATGACCCTACTTGTGGTAGCGGTTCGCTGTTGCTCCGTGCTGCAAGCATCGGTCATGCGAACGAGATTTTCGGACAGGAGAAGAACCCCACGACCTACAACTTGGCTCGTATGAATATGCTTCTTCATGGCATAAAATTTAGTAACTTCCGCATAGAAAATGGCGACACGTTGGAGGCTGATGCTTTTGGCGATACTCAGTTTGACGCTGTGGTAGCAAATCCTCCTTTCTCTGCTGAATGGAGTGCTGCCGACAAGTTCAACAACGATGACCGTTTCAGTAAGGCAGGACGCTTGGCACCACGCAAGACAGCTGACTATGCCTTTATTCTCCACATGATTTACCACCTCAATGAGGGTGGCACAATGGCTTGTGTCGCTCCTCATGGTGTGTTGTTCCGTGGCAATGCCGAGGGCGTAATCCGCCGTTTTCTCATTGAAAAGAAAAACTATGTGGATGCCATCATCGGACTTCCTGCCAATATCTTCTATGGCACAAGCATCCCGACCTGTATCTTGGTGTTCAAGAAATGCCGTAAGGAGGATGACAACATTCTCTTTATTGATGCAAGCAAGGAGTTTGAAAAGGTCAAGACCCAAAATAAGCTCCGTCCGCAGCATATCAAGAAGATTGTAGAAACCTATCGTGAGCGCAAGGCGATAGAAAAGTACAGCCATCTTGCCACACTGCAAGAAGTGGCTGAGAACGACTACAATCTCAACATTCCTCGTTATGTAGATACTTTCGAGGAAGAAGAACCTATCGACATCCATGCCGTGATGAAGGAAATCAAGGAACTGGAAGCCAAACGAGCCGACCTTGACAAGGAGATTGAAGGGTATCTGAAAGAGTTGGGATTGGCGTAACCATATCAACCAAACGGTTGGTATGGTCATACTTGAAAATAAAGACTTTATATGTGTCCAATGCCCAACTATCCAATATTTTAGGATAGTTCTAACTAAAGAGAGACAAAAGAGAACGAAAAGCAACCTGTTGTTTTTTTCAACAAGTTGATAGAGAGCAAAAGAAAATGGCAGAAAAGAACAATATACCGCAATTTGTGAATAGCGATTCGTTTATGGCAGATAAGAACTATGTGAAGTGGTTGTCTGACTTGAAGAAACGCTTCCGTATGGCACAGCTTAAAGCCGCTGTCAAGGTGAATACGGAAATGCTCAAATTCTATTGGAGTTTGGGCGAGGACATTTGTGAGAAGCAGAAGCAATACAAATGGGGCGCAAAGGTTATTGACAGACTTAGTCTTGATATGCGTTCGGAATTTCCTCAGAGTGAGGGATTTTCCAGAGCTAACCTGTACCATATAAAGCGATGGTTCACATTCTATTCAAGCCAAATTGAATTTGTCTACCAGGCTGGTAGACAATTACAGAAAGTGGATGATGCCAATACCCCTATACCAGAGATATTGCTTTGTGTGCCTTGGAGACATCAAACAGTAATTGTTTCCAAATGCGCTACCATAAACGCTGCTTTGTTCTACCTCAACAAGGTTGTTGAAGACAACATGAGCCGCACGGAATTGGAGCATGTGGTTAAGGCTCAATTATACGAGCATACAGGCAAGGCATTGAATAACTTTGATGTTACACTGCCGCACCCGCAAAATGCACTGGCAACAGAGATTATAAAAGACCCTTACAAGTTGGATTTCTTCTCATTGCCAAGCAAGTTCAGCGAAATGGACTTGGAGAACAAGTTAGCCACAAACATTACTCGCTTCCTCTTGGAATTGGGTAAAGGCTTTGCGTATGTCGGTAGGCAGATGGAACTTGATACGCCAAGTGGTAAGTCTTACTTCCCAGACATGGTGTTCTATCATACTCGGCTGAAATGTTATGTGGTGGTAGAACTGAAGATTGTGGACTTTATGCCAGAGTTTATTGGCAAACTGAATTTTTACGTCTCGGCTGCTGACGAGTTGCTTAGAGGCGAAGGAGACAATCCAAGCATCGGTATTCTTCTTTGCAAGGATAAAGATTCGTCTGTGGTAGAATGGTCGTTGCGTGGCATAACTACACCTTTGGGGGTGGCAAGCTATCAGCTGCAAGAGGTCTATGAACGAACATTGCTTGAAATCAAGCAGGAAGCCTCAGAGGAAGAAACTTCCGAAAGTGAAGACTAAACGAACTTGAAATCTGCCAATAACTTGTGGAAAAATAGTCCATCAAGTTGGTGACTATTTCAGAACGATCAAATTAAGGATTAAAAATGACAACGACAATAAATAACGAACATAAGAAACTCAATTTTTCGAGTGAGCGAGAGCAGAGCCAAGCTTGCTTGAACTCTGCCGAGCATGAGAAAAATCAAGGACGAAAAGTCCTTAATGTCCCAAATCTCAGATTCCCTGAGTTTGAAGGGGAGTGGGAAGAAGAACGACTGGCAGACATCGCAGATTTGTATAAAGGTACTGGTATATCCAAAGACCAACTGTCTGATGATGGCGAACCTTGTATTTTATATGGAGAGCTTTACACGAAGTACAAATCGGAAACAATAAGAGAAGTCATTAGCAAAACAAGCATCAACAATACTAAATTGGTAAAAAGCAAGGCTAATGATGTAATTATTCCTTGCTCTGGTGAAACAGCAGAGGATATCGCAACCGCTCGTTGCGTCCTCAATGGCAATATTCTTTTAGGTGGTGATTTGAACATTATACGTTTGCATGGATATGATGGTGCATTCATGAGCTATCAGTTGAATGGCAGACGCAAGTATGACATTGCCAAAGTTGCGCAAGGTGTGTCTGTAGTGCATCTTTATGGCGAACATTTGAAAGGGGTAAAGACCATCAATCCTTGTTTGGAGGAGCAGAAGAAAATCGCAAGTTTATTGGCTTTGCTTAACGAGCGCATCACTACCCAAAACAAAATCATTGACAAGTTGCAGTCCTTAATCAAGGGAATGGAGGACAATTTGTTGGATAATCCTTTGTGGGAAAAGACATATTTACGTTCATTTATGCAATTCTTCCCAACCAATTCGCTATCATGGGAGCAATTGAGTTATAAAGAAGGTGCAATTAGAAATCTACATTATGGTTTAATACATGGTTTGCAGACACGTGGAATTAACTCTGCCTCTTTACCGATGATTAAAAATGAAGCAATACCTAAGCAATATACATTGTGCCAAGTAGGAGATGTTGCTTTTGCAGATGCTTCAGAAGATACTGGCGAAATAGCTAAATCCGTAGAATTTGTTGATACTATTGAAGGTGGTACAATCTGTGGATTACATACTATTCATGGTCGTGATATAAAGAACAGGACAGTAGTAGGCTTCAAAGGCTTTGCATTTAATTCTCGTTATTTCCATAACCAAATCAAGCGATTGGCACAAGGAACAAAGGTGTTCTCAATAACAGCAAACAACCTTTCTTCTTGTTATGTCTATCTTCCTGATTTTGATACACAAAAAGCTATAGTTAAATTACTGAAAGCTTATGAAGAAAAACTTTTAGTAAGCAAAAGATTGTTGGAACAATATGAAAAGCAGAAGCAATACTTGCTTCGCCAGATGTTTATATGAACATTTGGCGAAGCAGATACTGCTTTTCTGAATGGTATAATTCTAATATTTGTTCTTCATTATTAGTTTTGTGCTCATAACAATCTAAAATAGAACAAATTTTTTGTTGTTGTTCCAATGATGGAATTTTTACTTTAATATTTTCTATTGTTGATTTGGATAGACTTGGCACTCCTGTACCTTCATTATATAATTTCCAATTGATTTGTAGAAAAAGATAATAGCAGAACTTTGGCAGTACATCTTTGAAATCATAGGTGTAGAACAATGTGTCAACTGTCCAAAATTTACCCTTCAAAAACATAGGTGTATCTATTGTTCCCTTTCTTCCAATACAAACACTTTCACCATCATAAAGGTAATCATTGACTAACAACATTTGTCCCCCTGTACCATAAACAGGAATTTTACCAATACTGAGATGCTTATAATCTTTGCCATTACCAATTCGCAGAAGTTCTCCAATCTTTACTGTTCTCCAATTCTGATTATCCATAAAAAGTTGTTTGCCAATTCCCTTGATTAAGGACTGCAACTTGTCAATGATTTTGTTTTGGGTAGTGATGCGCTCATCGAGTGAACGTAGTAATTGAGCTATTACGATTTGTTCTTCCTTGCAAGGCAAATATACTTGTGTCCTTTTCAAGTCTGCAAAAGGAGGTATATTTTTTATAGCAGAACCATTACTGTATATTTTAGAGAACTTATCAATCATTGAAGAAAATACTGTTATAAAAATCTCCTTGTTCACGACTTCGTCGTTTACTCGTACTCTCATTAATGCTTGATTAAAAACACCTTCTTCCGCATCTTTCGGTAATTCATAAACTTCCCCGATAGTTCCTGCGCATGAAACAATCAAATCACCTGCTTTTGCAACAAATTGTTTCATGTGTGCATTGAAGTAATCTTTCGTGATATAATATCTGCTCAGAGTCCAGTCTTTTTTTATTGCATTTTGTTGTTCATAAACCTTTATTGCATTCTCACTTTGTGGAACAAAAAGATCTTTCTTCAATGCACTTCCAAATGGACCTTTCTTATATTGTGCTATTTCATCAAATGTACACTTCTCCCACTCCCCCTGAAACTCAGGGAATCTGAGATTTGGGACATCAGAGGTCTATTTTCTCTAATTATATATGTACACCTTCAAAATTAAGGATTACAATGAAAACAAAAACAATTAGAGAAATTGCGTTGGCTTGGAAAAGTGACAAGCAACGCTACGTTAAGCAGTCTACATACGCTGCTTATGTGTTAATTCTGGAGAACCACATTTTGCCATCGTTTGGCGATTGTGATGCTCTGAGTGAGAAACTTGTGCAGGAGTTCGTTTTGCAGAAACTCAATGGCGGACTCAGTATTAAAACGGTAAAGGACATTCTGATAGTCTTGAAAATGGTGATGAAGTTCGGAGTAAAGAACGAATGGATGAACTATTGCGAGTGGGACATCAAATATCCTACGACAGAGACCAACAAGGAAATAGAGGTGCTGACGGTGGCACACCACAAGAAGATCCTCGATTTCATCAAACAGAACTTCACTTTCCGCAACCTTGGTATCTATATCAGTCTGACCACAGGCTTGCGTATCGGAGAGATTTGCGGTTTGAAATGGTCGGACATTAACACCGACAACGGCACAATTACCGTGAACCGCACCATTGAGCGCATCTACATTGTGGAGGGCGAACGCAAGCACACAGAGTTGGTCATCAACACACCCAAAACCAAGAACTCATGTCGTGAGATACCGATGAACAAGGAACTGCTGGCGATGGTGAAACCACTGAAAAAGGTGGTAAACACAGACTTCTATGTGCTGACCAATGAAGAAAAACCTACAGAACCACGCACCTACCGCAACTACTATCATCGGTTGATGGCGCATCTTGACATTCCTCGGCTGAAATACCACGGACTGCGCCACAGCTTTGCAACACGCTGCATAGAAAGCAACTGCGACTACAAGACAGTAAGTGTATTGCTCGGTCATGCCAATATCACAACGACCCTTAATCTATATGTTCACCCGAATATGGAGCAGAAGAAAAAATGCATCACCAAGATGTTCAAGTCTCTTGGAAAATAGGGAGGAAAAGTAGCATAGACTATAAAGGCAAAAGGATGAGGTGACTTCTAATCACCCCATCCTCCGCTTACTTATCTATGGATGATGCAACAAAATAGACAATTGAAATTTGACACGTGGTAACGGCAATCACCAGTAACCACCAAAAAAGGGCCCTAAAAACAACGTTGTGCTGGTGATAGCTATTGCACTGTTGTTTTTAGGGCCCTTTGGGTTGTTATGCTATGTTATGCCTTTTGTGTTAAAAGGCAAGGTGTGTTACCACACGTGAGCGCGCTTGTTCTTAGGAATGAAGAGCTTGTCGCCCTTCTTCACGTTGAAGGCTTTGTACCAAGCATCGATTTGTGGGAGAGCAGCGTTTACGCGAGCCTTGTTGGGCGAGTGAACGTCAACCTTCACCAGATAGTCGACAACCTGCGGTGTAGCGTTTGATGCCCAAACGCGAGCCCAGTTGAGGAAGAAGCGCTGTTCAGGTGTAAATCCGTCGATTACGCCCAGGTCTTTCACCTTCATCTCGTTTTGCAGTGCCTGCAGAGCGATGTTCAGACCACCGTTGTCGCCGATGTTCTCGCCCAGAGTCTGCTTACCATTAATCTTAACGCCAGGCAGCACCTCAACTGTGCTGAAGTAGTCGGCCAGCGCCTTTGTGCGCTTGTCGAAGTTAGCTTTATCGGCTGCTGTCCACCAGTTGTTTTGGTTACCAGTCTTATCAAACTGGCAGCCCTGATCGTCGAAGCCGTGGCTCATCTCGTGACCAATCACGCCACCAATGCCACCATAGTTGATAGCGTCGTCGGCGTTGGGGTCGAAGAAGGGAGGCTGCAGGATGGCAGCGGGGAAACAAATCTCGTTAGTAACGGGGCTGTAGTAGGCGTTGATAGTTTGCGGAGTCATCATCCACTCAGTCTTATCAACAGGTTTGTTCACCTTGCGGCTGATATAGTCTTGCGTTTGATATGCTGATACGCGACGCATGTTCTCGTAGAGCGAGAGCGAGTCGTCGATGACGAGGCCCGAGTAGTCGCGCCACTTGTCGGGATAGCCAATCTTAACGATAAAGTTTTCCAGCTTGTCTTTAGCTTGAGCCTTTGTTTTGGCGCTCATCCATGTGGCCGCGTCGATGCGCTGTGCCAGTGCCTTTTGCAGGTTGTGCACCAGCTGCAGCATGCGCTGCTTGCTGCTCTCGGGGAAGTATTTTTCAACATACAGCTTACCGATAGCCTCGCCCAGCACGCCACTTACGGCGCTCACGCTACGTTTCCAGCGCGGACGGTCTTGTGTAACGCCGCTGAGCACTGAGCTAAACTGGAATGCTGCTGTGCGGAAGTCGTCGCTCAGTGTGCTTGTTCCGCTGGTGATGACGCGTGCCTCGGCATAGGCTTTCAGGTCGTCGAGGGCTGTTTCGGCCAGCACCTTTTCAACCTCATGAATGGCTTCGGGCTGACCCACGTCAACGCTGTCGAAGGGAGGGAAGCCCTCGGCCAAGAACAGGTTGCCCCAATCGATGCCAGGGAAGTCGGATACGAGGTCGGCGTATGCCATCTTATGATAGTTGGCGTCGATGTCGCGCAGCTTCACGTTGTCGTAGCTGGCCTTTGCCAGGCGTGTCTCGATGGCAAACACAGCGTTGGTTTTCTTCTTGGCGGTGGCTTCATCGTTGCCCACCATCATAAACAGTTTTACGAGATACTGCTTGTAAGCCTCGCGCACCTTAACGGTTTGCTCGTCGTCTTTCAGATAGTAGTCGCGGTCGCCCAGGCCCAGTCCGCCTTGCGAGATGCCCACAATGTTTTGTGAGGCGTTGCGCTGGTCGGCGCCCACGCCCATATCAAACATGGTGGCGCCAATGCCAATGCGGTCGAGCTGTGCGCATACCAGCTGATACTGTCGCACGTTTTTGATGGCTGCCACCTGCTCGAGGTAGGGTTTCAGTGGTGCATATCCTTCTTTGTTCAGGCGCACGCTGTCCATCATCATGTTATAGATGCTGCCTATCTTCTGTCCCAGCGAGCCTTTGGTTTGTGGCTTAGAGGCATACTCGTTGATAAGCGCCTGTATGCGTTTTTGGTTCAGTTCGTCGAGGTCGACAAAGGCACCGTTCATAGGGTGCTCGGCATCCAGTGGGTGGCTGTCCATCCATCCACCTGCTGCATAGCGGTAGAAGTCGTTGCCAGGCTTCACGGTCAGGTCCATGTTGGCCTTGTCGTAGCCCGTTGCCTGTTTTTGTTGTGCAAACACGGGTGCTGTGGCCAGTGTGAGCGACAATACTAAAAGTTTTGCTTTCATTGTTACAATTATATTAATAATGTTTTGTTTTTTGCGATGTGTTATCCGTTAGACGCTGCAAAGATACAAATTACTACACAAAGTGCAAAATAATCTTGTTTTAGTTTCGCGTGCCTTGGGCAAGCTTACTCTGTCTCAGCTTCAGGCTTCTTATGAAAAATCTTGTAGCCAGTGGCAGCCACAACCACGCTCATGATGGGGCTGATAAGGTTGAAGAAACAGTAGGGTAGGTAGGTGAAGGTAGACACGCCCAAGACGGTGGCCTGTGTCATGCCGCACGTGTTCCAGGGCACCAGCACCGAGGTTACGGTAACGGCATCTTCAACCGTTCGGCTCAGCAGTCGGCGCTCGTATCCTTCGCGGTCGAACACCTCTTTAAACATATTGCCTGTGAGCAAGATGCACAGATACTGGTCGGCAATGGCAATGTTGAGCATCAGGCCCGTGGCAGCCGTAGAGCCCACCAGCGACACGCGTCCGCGCACTAGGTGTACAAACAGGCGTGTGATGCCGCCCACGAAGCCGCCCGCCGTCATGGCCCCGCCAAAACACATGGCACAGATGATGAGCCAGATGGTGCCCATCATGCCCGCCATGCCGCGTGTGGCCACCAGCGAGGTAAGCATCTCGTTGTGGGTGGGCAGGGCGGTGCTACCATACACACTCATCATTGAGGCGCGAAACAGCGAGGGGTCGATCTCTTGCAGCACGTCGCGTTGCCATATCAGGCCAGCGCCCACGGCCAGCAGTATAGAGAGAAACAGCGTGATGAGGGGTGGTGTGCGTCGGGCTATGAGCACGCCCGTGAGCACGGGCACCGACAGCAGCCATGGTGTGACGTGAAAGCGCTGCGTGATGGCCGAAGTAAACACCTCGATGTGCTGACTGCTATTTGTTTGGCACAAGAAGCCTGCAATGGTGAAGATGATGATGGTGAGGGCCATCGTGGGTACGGTGGTGACCAGCATATATTTAATGTGCTTGAACAGAGACACCCCCACGCTGCCCGATGCCATAACGGTGGTGTCGGACAGCGGCGATATCTTATCGCCAAAGTAGGCTCCGCTGATGATGGCGCCCGCTATCCATCCCTCGCCAAAGCCTTGTGCCCTGCCAATGCCCATTAGCGCTATGCCTATGGTGGCGATGGTGGTCCAGGAGCTGCCCGTCATGAGGCTTACCAGCGCACTGATAATGCAGGTAGAGGCCAAAAATATGTCGGGGTGTATGGCCTGGGTGCCATAATAGATAAGGGTGGGCACCACGCCGCTCACCATCCATGCGCCGCTCAGGGCGCCTATCAGCAGCAAGATGATAAGTGCGCTCGACACGCTGGCCACATTCTTGGTGATGGCTTTCTCAAAACTGGCCCACGGCACGTTAAGGTATGCCATGCCCACCAGTATGCAGAAGGCGGCCGCTATGAGCAGCGTTATCTGGCTGGCTCCGCTAAGCGAGTCGCTGCCAAAGGCACGTATGGTGATGATGAGCAGAATGACCAGCACCACCAGTGGCATGATTGATAGCTTTACCGAAGGGCGTTTCTTCAGATGTTGTTCTTTGTTTTTATCCATTATTTTCTTTTCGTTCCTTTTTCTTTTCGTTTTTCTTGTGCAAGGCAGCCTTGGCTGGCGAGTTTCGGGTGCAAAGTTACACAAAATATTTTGTTATCACCTCTTTTCTATATAAGTAAGTATTGCGTAGGGCGACGACGAATTATGGTTAATAGTAGTTAATCAGTTGTGGGAAACGATTTTTTTTTGTTATTTTGCAAGAAATTTGGTGTATTATACCCTATTGTCAAATGGGAAAGAAACGTAAAAAGGCCCGCAACCGTCATGGCTTGCAGGCCGTCACTCTTTGTATCAGTACCGCCTTGGTGCTGGTGTTGTTGGGGCTTACCACCCTTTCGGTGCTCACAGCTCGCAACCTTTCGGCTTATGTAAAAGAAAATATTGTGGTGACCCTGTTGCTGCAAGACGATTTGAGCGATACCGAAGCGCGCCAGTTTTGTGCTGGTGTGCAGAAATGTCGCTATGTTAATAGTCTTGAGTATATAAGCAAGGAACAGGCCTTGAAGCAAGGCATCAAGCTGCTGGGCGAAGACCCCCGCGAGTTTATCGGTGCCAACCCTTGGCCGCCATCGGTAGAGATAACGCTGAAGGCCGACTATGCCAATAACGACTCGCTGAAGTTTATCTCGCGCGAGCTGCAGGCTTTTCCTAAGGTTACGAAGGTTACCTACCAGCGCGACTTGCTTGAAAACGTAAACCACACCATTGCTAAGACCAGCATAGTGCTGCTTACGCTGGCATTGCTGCTCACCATCGTGTCGTTCTCGTTGATAAACAACACGGTGCGTCTGGGCATCTATGCTCGTCGCTTCTCTATACACACCATGAAACTGGTGGGTGCCTCGTGGGGCTTTATTCGTGCGCCGTTTGTGCGCCAGGCCGTGGGCATAGGCTTGCTGGCCTCGGTGCTGGCTTGCTGTGCGCTGGGCGGCATCTATTATGCCATCTATGTTTACGAGCCCGACATGATAGGCTTCTTTACATGGGAAGTGCTGGCGCTGACGGCTGCTATCGTCTTTGCTTTCGGCATCATTATCACGGCCCTGTGTGCCACCATCTCGGTGAACAAGTTTTTGCGCATGAAGGCTGGCGACTTATATAAAATTTAAAAAACGCATTGAACATCAAAACAAATATGGATAAAAGAAATTATGCTTTTGGCAAGATGAATTTCATCTTGTTAGCCGTAGGTATGTGCGTCGTGATCATTGGCTTCTGCTTGATGAGCGGAGGCGGCTCTGACGAGAGCGTGTTTGACGCCGACATTTTCAATACCATGCGCATCAAGGTGGCTCCGGTGGTTTGCCTTGTAGGCTTCCTGTCGATGATAGGCGCCATTATGTATAAGAAAAAAGATGCCGACGACAGCCACGACGCTGAGAATAAGTAAACCTTGCTTTGCGCCCTGATGCCCATTGGCGTGCATGGGCGTAACGCTGAAAATAAGAACAACAGAAAATTTTTTAAAAAACGATGGATTGGTTACAAGCATTGGTCCTGGGCATTGTGCAGGGCCTGACTGAATATTTGCCCGTAAGCAGTAGTGGCCATCTGGCCATAGGTTCACATCTTTTCGGCATCGAAGGCGAAGAAAATCTGGCCTTCACGGTGCTGGTGCACGTGGCAACGGTGTGCAGCACACTGGTGGTGTTGTGGAAAGAGATTGACTGGATACTGAAGGGCTTGTTCAAATTTGAGATGAACGCCGAGACGAAGTATTTTTTGAACATCGTGGTGTCGATGATTCCTATCGGCATTGTGGGCGTGTTCTTTAAAGATGCTGTAGAAGAGGTGTTTGGATCGGGCCTGCTGATTGTGGGCTGTATGTTGTTGCTTACCGCTACGCTGCTCATCTTCTCTTACTTTGCTAAGCCGCGCCAGCGCGAACACATCAGCATGAAAGATGCCTTTATCATAGGCTTGGCACAGGCTTGTGCTGTGATGCCAGGCTTGTCGCGCTCGGGCTCGACCATTGCTACGGGCTTGATGCTGGGCAATAAGAAGGAAAGCTTGGCACAATTCTCGTTCCTCATGGTTATCCCGCCCATCTTGGGCGAAGCCTTGCTCGACGTGCTGAAGATGGTGAAGGGCGACGATGCCTTTGGCGATATTAGCGCTCTGCCCTTGGTGGTGGGCTTCGTGGCTGCCTTTGTTAGCGGCTGCGTGGCTTGCAAATGGATGATAAACATTGTGAAGAAAGGCAAGCTGGTGTGGTTTGGCGTTTATTGCGCCATCGCTGGTGCCGTAACCATTATTTGCTCATTGCTGTAAAGATGGACTTTTTAAAAGGCGAAATCATTGCGATAGATAAACCTTACGGCATGTCAAGCTTCGGGGCTTTGGCCTATGTGCGCAAGCGCATCAGTAAGCGCCTGAACGTGAAGCGTGTGAAAACAGGACATGCTGGCACCCTCGACCCCTTGGCCACGGGTGTGCTCATTCTTTGCACTGGAAAGAAAACAAAAGAGATAGAGCAGCTACAGGCTCACTCGAAAGAATATACCGCCACCCTGCAGCTGGGCGCCACCACCGTGAGCTATGATATGGAGCACGAGGTGAACGCTACATATCCCACCCAGCACATCACCCGCGAGATGATAGACGAGGTGCTGACGCGCTTTGTGGGCAACATTGAACAGGTGCCACCATCATACAGCGCCTGCAAGATAAACGGCGACCGCGCCTACGAACTGAAACGTAAGGGCGAAGAGGTAGAACTGAAGGCGAAAAACATTCGTATCGACTATATTGATGTGATGTCGTTCGATGCCGAGAATATGCGCTTACAGATAAGGGTGGGCTGCGGAAAAGGCACCTACATACGGGCCTTGGCACGTGATATAGGCCGAGCACTGAACAGTGGCGCCTATCTTACGCAGCTGTGCAGAACCCGTGTGGGCAACTTCTCGATTGACCGCTGCGTGGCCCTCGACCAAGTGGATGCTTGGCTCGATGGCCTGAATTTGACAAATAACGATACCGTAACAGTAGAAGACGAAAATAAAGTAAAAGAATAATGAAGTTATCACAGTTTAAGTTCAAACTGCCAGAAAACCAGATAGCGCTGTATCCGCACAGCCTCTATCGCGAGTTTGAGAATGAAAATGGCGAGAAAGAAACCTTCCGCATCACACGTCGTGACGAGTGCCGCCTTATGGTGCTGCACCGTAAGTCGCAGAAAATAGAGATGTATAAGAAGGATGCCAAGGGCGAACCTATTGAGGGCGAATATCTTGACTTCCGTAACGTGCTCGACTATTTTGACGAGGGCGACACCTTCATTTTCAACGATACTAAGGTTTTCCCTGCACGCCTTTATGGCACAAAGGAAAAGACCGATGCCAAGATTGAGGTGTTCTTGCTGCGCGAGCTGAATGAAGAAATGCGCCTGTGGGACGTGCTGGTAGAGCCCGCACGCAAGATACGTATTGGTAACAAATTGTTCTTCGACGAAAGTGGAACAATGGTGGCCGAGGTGATTGACAACACCACAAGCCGCGGACGCACACTGCGCTTCCTTTACGACTGTCCGCACGACGAGTTTAAACGCGAGCTCTTTGCCCTGGGCGAGGCCCCGCTGCCACGATACATCATCGACAAGCGTGAGAACCACCACGGCACCGAGACCGACTTTGACGACTTTCAGTGCATCTTTGCCAAGAACGAGGGCGCTGTAACGGCTCCTGCCACAGGCTTGCACTTCAGCCGCGAGCTGCTGAAACGCATGGAGATACGTGGCCTTAACTTTGCTTATATCACCCTGCACTGTGGTTTGGGCAACTTCCACGACATTGAGGTTGAAGACCTTACCAAGCATAAGATGGACTCGGAGCAGATGAGCATCAACGCCGAGGCGTGCCGCATTGTGAACAGCACCAAGCAGGCAGGCCACCATGTGTGTGCCGTGGGCACCAGCGTGGTGAAGGCTACCGAGACGGCTGTGGGTACTGATGGCATGCTGAAAGAGTATGATGGCTGGACCAATAAGTTTATCTTCCCGCCCTACGACTTCGGTCTGGCCGACTCGATGATTGCTAACTTCTATCACCCCCTGTCAACCCTGTTGATGGAGACCGCTGCCTTTGGTGGCTATGATCTGGTGATGGAGGCTTATAACCTGGCTGTAAAGCATGGTTACATGTTTGGCTGCTATGGCGATGCCTTGCTCATTGTGAACGACTAAGTCTCGTAGTAGCAACACATATTGTTGAAAAACCAAAAGCCACATCTTGCCTCGTTCATGTTATGACACGCAAGATGTGGCTTTTCTTATTTTAAGCACACACACATAGAAAGAATGAAACATCAAGTGTATCTTTCGTTGGGGTCGAACACAGGCAACCGGGCCGCCTTGATGCAACAGGCCATCAAACAGATAGGGCTGGCGGTGGGCAAGGTGGTGCGCACCTCGCGCTTTATCGAGACCGAACCGTGGGGCTTCGTGTCTGAACACCAGTTTCTTAATGCCTGTGTATGTGTTGAGACACTGCTTTCGCCACGCCAAGTGCTGGAGGCCACGCAGTGCATAGAACGGCAGTTGGGGCGCGAACGTAAGTCGGAAAACGGCGTGTATCACGACCGCCCCATCGACATCGACATCTTGCTCTTCGACGATATGCACATTAACGAGCCCGACCTCGTTATACCGCATCCCCTTATGCTGGAGCGCGACTTTGTGATGATACCGCTTCGCGAAATTCTTCCTACACCTCGTCGTTAGGAAAGCGCACGTCCCATTGCTGGCGCAGCGTGTCCATTAGGCGCATCATGCGCAAGGTTTCGGCGTGGGGCATATACGAGGGCTCTATGCAATGATGGTCGAGCGCATTGAGACAGGCCTCTACCTCATACTCGAAGCCCGTAATCTGTATGGGTGCCTCACACGTCTTTATCACCTGATATTGGCTGTTTACCACGGTAAGGCGTGAGGGGTTATTCACATTCTCAACAATGATATGGCCCTCGGAACCCGAGATAATGCCCATTCGGTCGCTGCGCACATAGATAGAACTTGATAGCTGGGCCATCTTGCCATCGTTATACCACAACGTGATGCTGTCTTGAGCATCCATGCCCGATGGGGTTTTCTCGCAGCAGCTATCTATCTTTTTAATATCGGTGCCAAAGAGCATGGCGGCAAAGTTGAGGGTGTAGACACCTATGTCGAGCAAGGCACCGCCTCCTAAGTCGGGGCGCTGTATGCGCTCTTTGTGGCTAATGGGGTAGGATAGGTTGGCTGTCAGCGTGCGTGGCTGACCTATGATGCCACTATCGACGAGCTGTTTCACCGTCTGCATCAGTGGCATATAGCGTGTCCAGATGGCTTCGGCCAGTAGCAGTTTTCGTGCTTCGGCTTCGTGTATCAGGGCTTCGGCTTCTCGTGCATTGCACGTAAAGGCTTTCTCGCACAGCACGGCTTTGCCCGCCTGCAAGCATTGCAATACATGGCTATAGTGCATGGCGTGAGGAGTGGCTACATAAACAAGGTCGATGGCGGGGTTGGCCAGCATGTCGGTATAGCTGCCATAGGCTTTGCTAAAGCCCCATCGTTGGGCAAACTGTTGTGCCTTTTCAAGGCTTCGCGATGCCACGGCGTAGCTGTTCGCGCGTGGCAGATGTTGCAGGGTATGTGCCATCTTCTCGGCAATATGCCCAGCACCCAGTATGGCAATGTTATAAGTCTTCATCATTGTTCATATTTTCTTTTATTCTTATTTGTTCCTTTTCATCAAGTCCTTTTATTCTATTGTTTATTTTCTCTTCTATTTTTGAAAATGTTATATAAAAATTATTTTCTGCTAAATTTGTTACTGCCATTCTTATCATATATGCATTATGAATTGTTTGCAATTTTGATTCTTTTCTTTCACTTTTCTTTATCTCTGACATTGTAAAATAATACTATTTCTCCTTTTCTATTTTTTCAACAGAAATTATATCATTTTTATTTTTATTTTTCAATATAATTTCGACATTTTAATTAGTTTTTTTATCAAATTTTAAGTCGCTTCATATAAAATAACTAATTTTTGACTTTTACCATCTTTTTGTACTAATATATCATATACTATGGTTGAAATGCGAATTTTAAAGTTGTATAATTGTCGAGGATTATAAAAATTTAAAAAATAAAAAGGAGAAGTAATGGAAAACACAAATGAATTAAAGCAAAATAAAATGGGTACAGCACCTCTTTTCAGACTCATCATGTCTATGGCACTGCCTGCTATGTTTTCGATGCTAGTCCAAGCATTGTATAATATTGTAGACAGTATTTTTGTTTCTATGAAGGGTGAAGCCGCTCTCGGTGCTGTAAATCTTGCATTTCCTATGCAGTTCCTTATGACAAGCGTTGCCGTTGGCACTGGTATAGGAATCAACTCTCTTGTTTCAAGGCGACTTGGTGAGGGCAGAAAGCAGGAGGCAGATAAAACAGCAACATATAGCCTTATGCTCGGAATTTTTTCTTGGCTTATATTCTTGCTCTTGGGAATTTTCGCAGTACACCCACTGATTTCCGTTTTCACAAACGACCCAGAAACATATCAATATAGTGTTGAATATCTCAGCATTGTATTTATCTTTTCTATTGGCATTTTCGTAGAGGTAAATATAGAAAAAACATTACAAGGCACAGGAAACACAGTCTTTCCTATGGCATTTCAGCTTGTAGGTGCGATTACAAATATTATACTTGACCCTATTTTTATCTTTACCTTTGATTTAGGTGTTAAGGGTGCAGCTATTGCTACCATTATAGGACAAATTTTCTCAATGATTTTTGCACTTCTTGTACTTTTCATCAGAAAAAATGGTATAAAAGTCGATTTCAGCTTTTTCAAAAAAATAGATTGGAAAGTTATTATTGATGTATATAGAGTTGGATTGCCTTCAATCGTTATGCAGAGCATAGGCTCATTTATGATTTTTGGACTAAATCTAATCCTCACAGGTTTTTCCATCACTGCTGTTAATGTTCTCGGCGTATATTATAAACTTCAATCATTCATATTTATGCCAGTTTTCGGTTTAACGCATGGTGTTATGCCTATTATGGGCTATAATTACGGAGCAAAGAATAAAGACAGGCTTATGAAATCCTTGAAATATTCACTTTTCATAGCTTTAGTAATTATGGGTATAGGGCTTATAATTTTTCAAATATTCCCGAGAGAGCTTTTAGCAATGTTCAATGCAACAGATGATATGTACGCAATAGGAATACCTGCACTAAGATTAATTAGCCTATGTTTCTTGCCTGCGGCAGTCGGCATAATGTTCTCAACAGTGTTCCAAGCAGTTGGCAGAGGCATTCGTTCACTTATAATTTCCCTGCTCAGACAACTTTGTCTTATTCTTCCAATAGCATATGTTCTTTCATTCTTTGGTGTAACATATGTATGGCTCGCTTTCCCACTTGCAGAAATTCTATCAATTATAGTTTCGGTTATTTTCTTTGTTACTCTCTATAATAAGGAGCTAAAATTCCTTTCGACTAAAGAACCAAGATAAGCATTTTTAAATCTTAAGAGCTATCACAATGAGAAAATCATTTGTGATGGCTCTTTTTTGATATAATTATCTAAAATATATCAAAATATAAAGAC
>OHEU01000071.1_pt1 | contig 63515 bp, 54 predicted proteins | sample 1567341 | NCBI WGS metagenome assembly OHEU01 (sample SAMEA3879524, study PRJEB24766) | human gut metagenome | biome: human-associated habitat; feature: feces | place: USA | collected 1985/1987 | reverse complement strand
ACACTTGAAAAGTGCGAACATAAAAATAGTTTCATCAATATTCTCCTTTATAAATCCCGATTTGTAAAACTGTTGCATTGATTATATCAAAGAATCATGCTTGCAGCAATCTCCTTAAAACGAGAGGCAGGTGTGCCCTCCTGCCCCTCAAAAGGAAGGGAAGGTGAAAAATATATAGTCAACTGCCGTTTCCAGCAGCTATGAATCGTTACTTACCATAGAAGTCATGGTTTACTTCTGCTTTATAGTAATTACTACATGTTACCGGAGCATTATACAGTGTCGTGAGCATATAGCTTCGTATGTTGCGTACCTTTGTAGTATTGTTGCGAAGGCATGTCTTATCATGACTGCGAATTAAATCCAGAGCTTGCTTGCTATCTTCTAACAGTAATGAGAAAAGCATTTCAAAATTTTGCATGGGGACAATCTTCGTTTAATGAAAATATATAAAAAAATGTGGAAATACGTCTTCCTGTGGATTCAAATGATAACATCGACTACACATATATTACAACATTCATACAAGCACAAGAAAAATTATCAATTAAGAGTGTTATTGATTGGAAAGATAAAATAATAAATACGTCAAAGAAATGTATATAAAAAATAGGACTTCCTCACTTTTATATCGGGAAGTCCTATTTCTTTAGCGTGTTCTTTTTATTTTAATATAATTTTGCTCCTGCTGGAATATGGTTATCAACCATAAGAAGATGAAGCTCTTCATCCTCAGAATCCTTAAGGTTGTTTACTGCTGAAAGTAACATACCGCAAGATTCAATTCCCATCATTGCTCTAGGTGGAAGGTTTGTAATAGCAATCAATGTTTTTCCAACTAATTCTTCTGGTTCATAATATGCATGAATACCAGAAAGGATTGTTCTATCTACACCTGTACCATCATCAAGAGTAAACTGTAAAAGTTTCTTGCTCTTAGGTACTGCTACACATTCCTTAACCTTAACTGCTCTAAAATCTGATTTTGAAAATGTATCAAAGTCAACTGTTTCCTCAAACAATGGCTCAATCTTTACATTTGAGAAATCAATCTTCTCTTCAACGGTCACAATCTGGTCGCAATTCTCTGTTGAATTACTCTTAGACACCTTATTTTCCTGCTTATCCGAGCCTAAACTCTTCATAGTCGGGAAGAGGAGCACATCACGGATTGCCTGTGAATCAGTCAACAGCATAACCAGACGGTCGATACCATAACCGATACCACCTGTAGGAGGCATACCGATCTCCAGTGCATTTAAGAAATCCTCGTCTGTATGCTCTGCTTCATCATCACCGGCTGCTGCATTTGCATCCTGTGCTGCAAAACGCTCACGCTGATCAATCGGATCGTTCAGCTCGGAGTATGCATTACACATCTCCCATGTGTTTATAAACAGCTCGAAACGCTCAACCTTGCTTGGATCAGAAGGTTTCTTCTTGGTCAGTGGTGAGATCTCGATCGGATGATCCATGATAAATGTAGGCTGGATCAGCTTTTCTTCACAAAACTCCTCAAAGAACAGGTTAATGATATCACCCTTCTTATGACGTTCTTCATATGCAATATTGTGTTCATCAGCCAGTTTCTTAGCTGCTGCATCATCTTCTACCTGATCGAAGTCGATTCCGGTATATTTCTTGATCGCATCATTCATGGTCAGACGCTCAAACGGCTTACCGAAATCAATCTCGATTCCATTATAGGAAATCTTTGTGCTTCCGCAAACCTTTTCAGCAAGATAACGGAACATGGACTCTGTCAGTTCCATCATACCTTCATAGTCTGTGTATGCCTGATATAATTCCATCAGCGTAAATTCCGGATTGTGTCTTGTATCAACACCCTCGTTACGGAATACTCGTCCAATCTCGTAAACTCTTTCCAGTCCGCCTACGATCAGACGCTTCAGATATAATTCCAGAGAGATACGAAGTTTTACATCCTCATTTAATGCATTGTAATGTGTCTCAAATGGTCTTGCTGCCGCACCACCTGCATTTGCAACAAGCATAGGAGTCTCAACCTCCATGAAATCACGATCTGCAAGGAAGTTACGGATCTCTTTTAAAATCTGTGAACGCTTGATAAATACTGCCTTGCTCTCCTGATTCATGATAAGGTCTACATATCTCTGACGATATCTGACATCTGTATCTGTTAAGCCATGGAACTTCTCCGGAAGGATCTGTAATGACTTGCTTAAAAGTGTCATTTCTTCTGCATGGATAGAAAGCTCTCCTGTCTTTGTACGGAATGCCCATCCCTTTACACCATAGATATCCCCGATATCAGATTTCTTGAAATCTGCATAAGCTTCTTCACCGATCTGATCTCTTGCAACATACACCTGAATGTTACCCTTCAGATCCTGAATATTACAGAAGGATGCCTTACCCATAACACGCTTGAACATCATACGTCCTGCAATGCTAACATGGATCGGTGATGCATCCATGATTGCTCTTCTCTCGTTATAATCGTTGTTCAGCACTTCCTTCTTCTGTGCATCATCCAGTCCCTCTACGTCCGGCTCCTGTCTGCCTGCAAGAAGCTCTGCCTCATGCGCTGTATATGCTTCTTTTACATCTGTGCTGTGATAAGTCACATCATACTTTGTAATCTCAAATGGATCTTTGCCTGCCGCCTGTAAATCTGCCAGCTTCTCACGACGAACCTGTAACAGCTTATTTACATCCTGTGGCTTAGCCTGATTATTCTGCTTATTCTCTGCCATCTTTGTTTAATCTCTTTCTACTATATTGATTATTCTGTTTATTAGATTGCTCTCTTGATATCTAATATTCTGTATTTGAATTCTCCGTCCGGTGCTTCTACTATTACTTCTTCACCAACGCGCGCACCCTTTAATGCCATACCAACCGGCGATTCATCAGAGATCTTATTCTTCATGATATCTGCTTCTGTTGAACCAACGATGTGGAATACAATTTCCTCGTCAAATTCATAATCATATACTGTTACGGTACGGCCGATACCGACAACCTCTGTATCAACCTCATCTTCGTCAACGACCTCTACATTTTTCAGGATAGCCTCTAACTGCTCGATTCTTGCTTCGATATCACGCTGCTCGTCCTTTGCCGCATCATACTCAGCATTCTCAGATAAGTCTCCCTGCTCTCTTGCTTCCTTGATCTTGGCAGCAATCTCTCTACGTTTATTTACTTTCAGATCCTGAAGTTCTTCTTCAATTTTTTTAAGTCCTGTATAGGTAACTACCTGTTTCTTTTCAGCCATCGCCGACTACCTCCTAAACAATATCTGTGTTTTCCGTTAAGTTCTCACAAGTATCCTACATTATATTCCAGTTTCCCTGTAATGTCAAACCTGTATACAGAAAAAAAAGAAGCCTTAAAGCTAAGACTTCTTTTTCTTCTATCAATGCAGTTGATGGGACTTGAACCCACACCCACGTAAGTGGACATGAACCTGAATCATGCGCGTATGCCAATTCCGCCACAACTGCATGAAAACGTGCTTTATCTCACGCACTCGTTTAATATAGCACGTCATCTGCTTCTTGTCAAAACAAATTTTGTAAAAACGTTAATTTTATACTTTGTCAATAGAAGTGCAACAAATTTTTTAATTTTAAGGCAACTTTTTTTTCAAGTTGCCTTAAATCGGACTATCATATATTCCTAATGCGTGTAGTTGATCCGTAAACAATTCCCGGCTGGTATGCCAGTTGAATATTTTTCTAGGATAGTCATTTATCCAGTCTTGTATATACATAACATCATTATCACCATATCGGTCCAGATCTGTACCCTTTGGAGCATGACGACGGATAAGGCGGTTATTGTTTTCATTGCTACCACGTTCATAGCTACTATAGGCATGACAGTAATAGCAGTCTATCCGATGTGATCCATCCGACGAGGTTTCAATGCCGGATGCATCCGAAAACTCAACGCCATTATCTACAGTGATAGATCTAAACACATCCTTAAAACGATCACCCCACAAGCGTTCTAACTCATTGACCTGTTCGACTACAGACCTAGAGCCTTGATCTGACAGTTTGCGCACAATCTCCATTCTGGTAAGTCGTTCAGTTAGTACGAGAAAACAGCCCTTTGTTATACCCTGTTTACCTTTCACTGTATCCATTTCCCAATGCCCAAAGGTAGTACGTTTTGAAATCTCAGCAGGACGCTTTTCTATCGAAGTTCCAGCAGACTTACGCTTCTGCACTGGCTTCTTATACTTCTTTTTCTTCCTATCACCTTTAATCGGAAGATAACTACTATCAAGCAGATAGAACACATGATTATCAATATATCGGTACAAAGTTCTAACACTGATCCGAGTGTCAAACTTTGCAGATGCTTCTGCAAGTGCGGCAGATGGACTATAACGAGCATTTATAATTTTATCTTCGATAAAATCCGCAAAAGCTATATCACTTCCGACCTTTAAAGCCTTGCCAAGGTGCGTTTTATTTTCATCAGCAACAGCCTGTCCGAGGTCACAGCTATATGCTTTAGTTTCTATCCACTCACTATTCAAATGTGTATATGTACCTTTTTTAATTTCCCGGTATATCGTCGACCGATTGACACCCAGATAATCCGCTATATATTGCACACTCTTTCCTGTATTAAGCAAGGTTTCAATCGTCACACGATCATACCTAGTTAAATGTTTATATTCTTTTCCCACTTAATCACCCTTTATCCCTTTTCTTATGTAAAAAAAAATAAGCATAGTTTAAAATCCCTATGCTTATTATAATATTTAAAACACCAATTACTTACTGGAAATATTTGGTAATTTTTGTTGTTCCCAGTTTTCAAATTTCAACACTACATCATGAGGAGGATTATCATTAAATCCACACTCATAGTTAGTAGCGGCACGCCCCGGCATCAAAAGAGCCTGCACACGTTCCACACATTCATCATGTGTTCGGTCAACCTTTTTGTACTGTGCAGATACAGGATTTGCATAAGTATCTACATACTGATACTTGCCACTTTTTCGCTGATATATGTACGTTTTCATTGTTTGTTCCGACATCTCTACACACAACTCACAACGACGCTCAAATTGTTTGATCTGCTCCGTATTACATCCAATCAGCCGCCGGAAAAACACAGGCATACTCATAGACGTGGTAAGTATCAACAACTGACATTCAAGCATTTTATTTCTATAGCGGCTTTTAACTGTAGATTGAGTATTATTATCCAGAATCTTCAGAAAATCCGATACATTAAAGTCTTCCGGTCGTACATCGTCAAGTATCAAGCAATCCTCACCACGGTACCCATCAAGAGGATCGTTACTGCCAGACGATATATAAAAGCTATAACCTTTCTCTATAGCAAGCTGTTTAGAATATGAAGTCTTGCCACAAGACGACTCACCCCATATGTATATACATGTCATATTTCTGTCCATATGCATGAGTGTATCTTTACGATATGCAAACGCATTATCTATGCTTTTCTTAAATCGATCATACTCTGTAGCAGATATATAATCCGTGTAATTATATTCACGAATAACTCCACTCTGAATAAGTTCTATCAATTCATCCTTACGCTTCCTTGATGCTGTTTTAGCAAGAGCCGCCGCAGCTTCTGCTACAAAATCAAAGTTAGATACAACATTTTCCTCTAAATATTGCGCTTTCTCCGGTGCATTTGAATGCGTAAGATATGCCAGAGCATCCGCAAATTTTCCACGAATTTTTCCGATTCTTTCTGGCTGAATACCAAACCAGTTGCATATACTTGAAGTTGGAACACTGTCTTTAAATCGTATCATTATATGCCAATGTGGTAATTTTTTCGTTCCGTCTGCATTTGTATCTATGTCATGCAAGATGAATGCATAATCTTTCACAGCATTATGATCTAATCCGCTCTCAACTTGATCACGAGACATAAATCGGAGCTGTTGGACTATCTCACACGTTTTGAAACTTTTTGGAACTCCCATTTTTTATCCCCACTTTCTTTTTTCCCTTGTCTTTTCCCCTGAATCACTTTTACACTTTTTACACCTTTTACACCTCATTTACACCGCTGGGACAAGCCCCCCCAGCGGTAGCAAAAAACCTAGATTTTATAAGACATTTTTAAATCTTTAGAATAAAGATTTACACCTTTACACATACTATTTTAAAATCTTAATAATCTCAATAATAAGCGGATAGCATTATTACAAAGAGACAATATTTGATTAAATAAATACAGTAACCGCTTCATTAATATTCCACCCTTCTGTCGCATATCGGCATAGCACAATCTTTACATCCGGAATAGTACGGACACTCAATACACTCACTAACCCCAGTCAAATTAAAATAAGGATATTCCTGTGGGCATCCATCACCCTTAGCACAACGCATACAAATATAATGAGGACATCCACTTACATCCCTTACATCGTTCATTCTTTTTTCTCCTTTTTTATAATTCGAATCAATCACAACGCACCACTTAGCATGCGGATGCGTGCGCTGTCAACCCAAGGCGGATAAACCGCCCAGAGGAGTTGACAGCCACGCAACCACCTGCATGTTATAGCTATCGGTACAAGGAGGCACTTCGTGCACTTGCACCGATCTGTTTACTTGCGTCTACGCCTATAGCGTCGCTTCAAGCCGGACGCTGACAGGTCATTGACATGTGCGCCTTGGTTAATAAGTATCTGATCATCCGGCAGGAGATCATCCGACCGCAGACGCTCCACACGTTCATCTGTATCATACGAAGCATAATCCTGATTCGTGATCCATGCATACGACACCTTAAGCGGCTTAAGCATATCTATGTTGTTACAATTTTCAAAATCCATCGGGTCATACGCCAGCTTACGGACTATTCGCCATGTTTTCTGCACACACACAAGATTAGCTGTGATCTGTCGTAAAAGCGCATCACAAAAATGGAATCTTTGTGACGTGCCGATTATATATATTTTGTTCTTGCGCACTTGCAGGAGATTTCTAAGCAACTCCGTGCTAATATTCGTTTTAAAATCTCTACTATTCCAAATAGCTCCAATCTCGTCCATGACAAAAATAGTTATATCTTCGCGCGGCTGTTCTACATCCATCAACTGCCGGGATGTCACAAATGGAGTATAGGGTATATCCGAAAAAGAGACATTAGATACTATATGTATATGTTGCGTCACAAACGCCTGTTTACTTTCATCCCACACAGGCAAGCCGTTATATTTATTATAAATATCATGCACTTGCTTGCTCACGCATAAAGTCTTACCACTTCCAAAAACCTTATTTCGATATGCGCTGATTATATCGACACGACCATAAAAAGGACACCGATTAAACTCTTTGTGCTTAATATAGTAATAAAGGTCAACCGATCCATAACGGCACATATCGAAAAAATGCCGGATAACAAACTTCGGAAATGGAAAAACAACAATACATATGAACAGAAGAAATAATATAATCTCTAACATACTACAACCTTGCCTTTCTGATCGCGCCGAGAATCACCGCTAAGAAAAAAAGAGCAAGGACATATACAAGAACCTTTGTCAACATCAAGGTCAAATCTCCATTACTGTAAAAGTAATTAACCATGTTATCCACAGATTTCATCCCCTTTCTTTACATCAAACAGTTATAAATAAATATAAAAGCAACACAGATTATAAAGACAACTTGAAAAATCAATATCCAATAAAGTAACACATATATATCATCAAGCGTCTTAGGCGTTTGATCCGGCGAACCGACAAAATTCGTATACCATGCATTGCCCGGAGTAGCAACCTTTACCGCCATTTCTGTTGTGGCTTCTGCTGTGACTTCTGTAGTTACTTCTGTCGTTGCTTCTGTAGTCGCTTCTGTCGTTGCGTTCGTAGTATCAACTTCAGAAGCTGATACAGGTATACAGTTAAAAAGGACTATTGTTAGCATCATCAACAATAGATTCAAGATCTTTTTTTTGCATCTTTTCATATTCATACATCATCCTTTCATCTCTTTTATAGTCAAGGATATAGTGATATTCACGGAATATCTGAACCGCTCCGCACACAAACACTATAAAAAACAATAAGCCAAGCACTAAACCACCCCCCTTAATCATCACGAAATAAATCATGAACAGCACGAGCAACCATACCGCAGACAGCCACAACAAGAAACAATTCGAGAGGAGTGAATCGAATGCCATCAATGACTATCTCATAATTTAAAAAATACACAGCTAAATTCATAAGATATAATATATATTTCATCCAAACACACCCCCTAGAAAATATGTTTAAGTACACCGACAACAACAAGGATTATTACAGCTATTACCACAAGCGACCAACACGAAGCAGGTATACACTTAAGTACAGCTATAATGCCGTTTGAAGAACCCTCTCCAACATTTAAGCCATCAAGAGCCGAAGAAACCAAATCAGAGATAGACTTAATGACAGTCTTTAATATCTCAATAGCAGCAGGCAAACCTTCAGTTACAAGGGTTTTTATGAAGCTAATCAAGCCGGATAGTATATCATTAAGTGCGCTACCATTACCAGATGAATTATCTGACTTATTACCATTACCATCATAATAATAATTGTTTATAGTCTGATTTGTCGTTGTGTCATTAACCACTACAGATTCAACACGCCGATCTGTAACCTTTCCAGTGTCGTCAACTGTATCTTTTGTCTTAACATTTACTTCATTTTCCGTAGAATCTATATCAGATATATCATCTATAGATTTAAGAGTAAGAGCGTCAAACGTAAAAGATCGGATATCACTTGATACCTTATCTTTAACCCTCAAGGAACTACTATCAGCAGGGTAATTATGCACTAGTTCAACATATACAGAAATGTATGAGTTATAAAATGTTATATCAGCCCAATCATATCCATGACCCAATAAGTCAGATACAGCAGTTGCACCAAATACACAAAAAGAACCAAGAGAATTACCATATGCCTCAGCATAAAACAAAGCAGAATCACAAGACACACGTCCAGGAGAAGCCCCTATATCACAACTTGTAGATGTAACTTTACTTTGTCCATTTAATATATTGCTATTGTTTTTAGCTTTATACTTATAATCCTGCGTTACATCAACATACATCACATAATCAGATGGATTAGCTACCATATCCGGCACACTATACCTATAATCAAACACAACCTTATAATTATCACCATCACGCACAAGCTTACATTTAAGAGAATCCCAGTAAAATGCATCCGCGCCAACCTTTTCTTCTAGCTCTGGTTCTTCCGCAGGAGCCTTATTGTCTGGCGTAGGATCACGGATTTCATTTACATACAAACCAGTATCTTCGATAGTATTAAATACCGGGATATTCATACAAGCATATTGTGTGTCATAAAAGCCTTTATCGCAATTTATCGGATAATATAACGCGCCGTCATAAACACAATTAGAAGAATACTCCGCCCAGTTGCAAGAATCTTGTATCTTACCATAAGATGCATTCATATATCGCCGAACGTGTACTATACTGTTATTTTTATCGTTTCCATTCCTACTAGCAAAAGAAGAACCTTTTGCATAAAACCCCCACACAGAATGCCCATTATCAAATTCATTTTTATAAGATGAATTACAAAACGCTATCCTTTTACCATGTGGTATAAGAAGATAATTCAAGGAGAATACACCCTTACCTGATGATCTGCCAACTACACCATAATAGTAGACATCATAATCAGATAATGACAATTCATTTTCTTTGAAAAATGTAGCCGTTGCACTTTGTAAATAGGAGTAAGAAAAACCTTCTCCATACTTCTGATTATCTCCGGTGAACATTTGAATCGGATCAGTGCCATCCCCTACATAAAAGCAGAATGGAGCTGAATAATAATAATCATTCATAGTAAACGACATATCATATTCTTGCCTTACATTAAATTTACTTGTTAAATTGTCCGAAAGTTCCCCCGTATACTTTAGATCCGCAGGATCCGAATAATAGCCACGACTAAAATCGAATTGAACTTCTGCCTTTTCCGTCTCTTCCGTAGTAGATTCCGCCGCCGACACCGGAAGAACTACCGCGTTCACAGCCAACACAGACACAAGCATAAAAGATATTATTTTTTTTAAACTACTTGATATTTTCATACGCACCCCTTATTATTATTTTTATAAAACATCTGAAAGGAGATCAAAATGACATTTTTAGCAACATCTGGTACTGGCAATAGCACTATGTTTATAATCGTATGCATATCAATACTCGTATTAATAATTGCAATACCCTTTTTTATAACTAAAGTTCTCGGCAAAACAATAAAAGAATGTATACACGAAGCAAAAAAAACATACGAACCAGACACCAAAGACAAGCATTAAAGCTTGTCTTTTTCTTTTATATTGTCCATCACTTCCTGATGCCTTCTTTCTTCTCTTTTAATAACTCTATCAGACAATAAAACAAGAATAAAAACACAGATACAAAAAACTAACATTGCACCAGCTAAAAATCTTATAGCCATCATACACTTCACCCCTTTCTAAAAAAAAAGCGGCTAGCGAATTAGCTAACCGCCCACCTGCTTCAAGTGTCAACTTATGACCGCTTAAATTTGCGGAAAATTGCAATACCAGCACCTACGACTGGCACAGCTAAGAAGACAGCAAGATAAGGATTGCCAACAATAGTGGTTACAACTGTTGACATAACATCAAGCAGATTAGTAACTGCACCTGTAACATTTTCCCAAGTCATAGCAAGTACCTCCATCACTTTATTTATATACACACATCATCACGACGTTTATATATAGCAATATAATTATTTCTGTGCAGGCTTACTTTCATCTAAGCCATCAATATGCGTAACCTTAAGCTTTGCATAACCACGGCTAAAATCTGCCGTAAATTCCATATCATAAGTACCACCGAAGCGTGCATCATGAAGCGGACTGTTTTTACCGCATGTGACTTTAAGCACATCCTTGCCATTTGAAAGTGAATATTCCCAGTACTTCGTGATCTCGCCTGTCTGACGATCAGCAATTTCATTCTCTTTTTTCGCAACAATCATAAATCTGCCAACAAATAACGAATCTGCATTTTTTAATTTTTCCATAACTTTTTACCTCATATCTTTCTTTTATATATTTAGTGCGGACGCACCACCTTACACTAATTCATATACCCTTATATTGCTTTTCCATAGCGGAGCGCATCGACCTTTGACACGCTCCAAGAAAAAGGATAGGGTTCTTATACGTTGAGGGGGAAAACAACGCATAAAAAAAAGTAAGTACAACACACATTTCATGTGTTGCACTTACTTTACAACGAAGCTAAAAACGTTAATTTTTTTATTCTGCCTCTGAAGCTGACTCTGTTGTTGACTCTGTGCTCTCTGCTTCAGTGGAACCATCTTCCGATGCATCTTCTGAACTTGCTTCCGATGCATCTTCTGAACTTGCTTCTGTTGAATCTACCTGAACAGCTGTACCCATCAGATAATCAAGAACCTTTTCCTCTGTTGCATAGAATTTCAGATCGCTCGCTGAATATTTGGAGTTAATCGTATCCTCGTCTACTTCATTATCATCCATCAGCTTCTGCTTATATGCATCAGTCTCTTTATCATTTGCGACCAGATCTTTTTCTAACGCGATCGAGCTGACAACGATCTTCTCCTGCATTACAGATTCAACTGTGCTCTGAAGATAGGAAACAAATGAAGCCTCGTCTGTGTATCCATAAAAATACTGTAAGAATGTTGGTACGCCGATTCCATACTGGGAGGCACTGGACTCGATATTATCCATAACACTCTTTACATATGCATCAATCTCGCCTTCCGGATATTTGGTAAACGTTGTTTTCTCTTTAATTGCTTTTAACACATTAGCTCGGTCAGTATTGTCTGCCGATTTATCTGCATCCTTCTGAAGCTCATCCGTCAGATACTTGGTATAATCCGCTGTTGTTGTATATTTACCATCCGTAGCCGACTTCACAAGGTCATCTGTATATTCCGGTGTGGTCGTTATCTTGATATAATTGATCGTTACATCAAATTTTGCTTCCATACCGGCAACCGTTGTATCTGAATAATCGTCCGGATATGTGATTGTGAATGTCTTCTGTACACCGGGCTTTAATCCGATCATCTGCTCATCAAGTCCGGGTGCTAACGCATCCTTACCCATAACAATACTGGTTCCGGCTTCGTCATCGTTCTTTGCCTTTTCCTCGCCGTTGATGGTTTCAACGTAGTTGATATTAACATCGTCACCATCCTTGATCACGCTGTCATAATCCTTTGTTTCTACATTATTATCTGTACAGAATGATTTAATCTTCTCGTCAATCTGATCCTGTGTTACTTCTCTGGACGTTGGTACATACTCGATACCATCATAATCCTTTACTTCTGCACATTTTGCATACTGTCTGAATTCACTCTTTGTGCTTCCGCATCCGCTAAGCACCCCCATGCCGACAACCGCAGTCAGACACAGAGCCATTACCTTCTTCATTTTCATAATATAATCTTTCTCCTCAGAACTTCATCTTATTAATTCTTTATTTACCGAACTCTGTTTCGACATCTGCTCTAGTTTGCTTCTGTTATTGCTTCTGTTGTAGTTTCTTCTTCGGAACTCGTTGCTTCTGTCGCTGCTTCTGTCGTTGTCTCCGTCTTCTTACCATTATCAAGAAGGAAAGTCATAACCTTGTCAGCCAGTGTATAATACATCAGATCCTGAGATGAATACTGTTCCTTTACAGAATCCTCTGTTGCGTCATTCTCCTCCGCGAGTTTCTTGATATAGGCTGTTTCATCATCCGAATCAATTGTAATATTTTCTGCCTTTGCAACCGCGCATACTACCTTTTTTTCTTTTACGGATTCCTGACAGATCTGATTCACATATTCTTTGAATGAATCTTCATCCTCATAACCGTAATAATATTGGATAAATGTTGCATAATCAATGCCATAATTACTTGCCTGTGATTTCAACTGTGTAATGATCTCATCTGCCAGACTACTTACCTCTTCTGCCGGAATATTCTCAATTGTTGCCTTATTGATAACATTTGTCATAACAACATTCTGTGCCGATGTAAGTGCAGTTGCTTCATTACTTGCTTTCAGCTCACTTCTGATGGATTCCTCATACTCGGCTGTTGTCTTATAAGAAGTATTCGCAGCTACCAACGCATCATTATACTCTGCTTCCACAGGAATCTTGATATAGTTCAATGTAGTCTTGAATACAGCAGCTTTGCCATCCATATCATTGCCATATCCGTCCGGGAAGGTTACATTTACATCAAATGTATCTCCTGCCTTATGTCCCACGATCTGATCTTCAAATGTGTCGATGAGGGATTTTGATCCAAGTGTTACATCATATCCTGAACCATTCGTATTACCACCATCAAATTCTACACCATCTACAGTACCTACAAAATCAATATTTACTGTATCTCCTGATTTTGCTGCACTTGTTTTATCCTCATTATATGTCGCACAGGATTCAACAAAATCATCTATCTTCTTCTGTACATCATCCTCAGTTACTTCTGCAGGAGCATACTCATATTCAATGCCCTTATACTCTCCCAGAGTTACTCCCTCCGCGTACTTGGCAATATATTCATCAATTGTCAGATCAGCTTCTGTACTGTCCTCTGTTGCATCCGTCTGTGTCGCTTTATCCAAATTACCGGTCACATCTTTACCCTTATCTCCACAACCTGCAACCATGGATACTGTCATTGCCATTGCAAGAGCAACCGCAAATCCCTTTTTTAATTTTCTCATTGTACTTACCTCTATATTATTATAAAATTAGGTATCACCTATCATAGCTTTATATCACACTTTCTATTAAAAATAAAGCTATTTTACGCAATTCATAGAAATGTCACAAACTATATAACATTATCGTTATATCTTCAATTGTTTGCAATACTTCGACAGTATCCGGTCCTCCGAATACAATTTCCGACAATTTCACATATTATCAAGCACCGCTCGAACGCTAAATCACATTTTCCCATGCAACACAATATCTAGTATTGTTTCTTTATTTTTTTCTCAATATTTTGTACCATTTGATATAGACAAACCAGAATGGTGATGCTATAATGTGTAACTGTCGGGGACATAGAGTTACAAAATATTCAAAACGATTTTTTAGTCTCACAGATTTTAAATCGTTCATTTTTTTGTCTTTTTTTCGCGCACGACGCAATATGTTGGGGGTCGAGCAAATATTGCACTCAATATCTAGATAACCATTTTAGGAGGAGAATAGAAAAATGCAGGTAATCAAAAGAGACGGAAGAGCCGTATCCTATGATCGCAGCAAGATTATCGTTGCCATTCAGAAGGCAAATGCCGAAGTTGAAGACTGCGAAAAAATTTCTGAAGAAAAAATCGAAGAGATCATAGACGGCATCGAAGCAAAAAACAGAAAACGAATGCTGGTTGAAGATATTCAGGATATCATTGAACAAAAGCTCATGGCAGAGGGGAAGTTTGTTCTTGCCAAGACTTACATTATATATAGATACAGCCGTGAACTGATTCGTAAGGCAAACACAACTGATGATTCGATCCTCAGTCTGATCAAGAACAGAAACAAAGATGTTATGGAAGAAAATTCGAATAAAAACGCAACAGTTGCATCTACCCAGCGTGATCTGATCGCAGGCGAGGTTTCAAAAGATCTTACAAAGAGGCTCCTGCTTCCGGAAAAGATCTCAAAAGCCCATGAAGAAGGTGCGATTCATTTTCATGATGCAGATTATTTCTTACAGCCTATCTTCAACTGCTGTCTGATCAACATTGGAGATATGCTCGACAACGGCACTGTCATGAACGGCAAATTGATCGAGAGCCCTAAGAGCTTTCAGGTTGCATGTACGATTGTTACACAGATCATTGCAGCCGTTGCCTCCAGCCAGTATGGTGGTCAGTCCGTTGATATCCGTCACCTTGGAAAATATCTGCGCAAGAGCTATAACAAATATAAAGCATTATATCAGGAAGAATTTGGAGACAGATTGGATGCTGATACATTAGAGGAACTGGTAAAAGAAAGGCTGAACGATGAACTTCGTTCCGGTGTTCAGACAATCCAGTACCAGATCAACACCTTAATGACTACAAATGGGCAGTCTCCATTTGTAACCTTATTCCTGAATCTTGATCCAAATGATGAATATATCGAAGAAAATGCCATGATCATAGAAGAAATCCTCCGTCAGCGTTTAGAGGGTATCAAGAACGAAGTTGGTGTCTATGTGACACCGGCATTTCCAAAGCTGATCTACGTTCTGGATGAACACAACTGCTTAAAGGGTGGCAAATATGATTATATCACTCGTCTTGCCATTAAGTGTTCTGCAAAAAGAATGTATCCTGATTACATCTCCGCCAAAAAGATGCGTGAGAACTATGAAGGAAATGTATTCTCATGTATGGGTTGTCGTTCTTTCCTTTCTCCTTGGAAGGATGAAAATGGCAACTACAAATGGGAAGGTCGTTTCAATCAGGGAGTTGTCAGCCTGAATCTTCCACAGATCGGAATTCTGGCAAAAGGTGATGAGGATAAATTCTGGTCACTCTTAGACGAAAGACTCCAGTTATGTTATGACGCTTTGATGTGCCGTCACAGGGCTCTGGAGGGTATCACATCCGATGTCAGTCCTATCCACTGGCAGTATGGTGCAATTGCACGACTAAAGAAGGGTGAGGTTATCGATCCATTGCTTCACAACGGCTACTCTACTCTGTCGCTTGGATACATCGGATTGTATGAAACTTCTATCCTGATGAAGGGTGTCAGCCATACAGATCCTGTCGGTGAAGAATTTGCTTTAAAGGTTATGAATAGAATGCGTGCAGCCTGTGATAAATGGAAGGCTGATACCGGACTTGGTTTCGGATTATACGGAACACCTGCCGAAAGCTTATGTTACAGATTTGCCCGTATTGATAAAGAGCGTTTCGGTACGATCAAGGATGTTACAGATAAGGGCTACTACACGAACTCTTACCATGTTGATGTACGTGAGAAGATCGATGCATTCAGCAAGTTCAGATTTGAGAGTCAGTTCCAGACGATCTCATCCGGTGGTGCAATCTCCTATGTCGAGATACCAAATATGCGCAACAATCTGGATGCACTTGCAGAAGTGGTTCGTTACATTTATGAGAACATCCAGTATGCTGAATTCAATACAAAGTCTGACTATTGCCATGTATGTGGCTATGATGGTGAGATTATCATTAATTCAGACGGCGAATGGGAATGTCCTCAGTGTGGTAACAAAGACCATGCAAAAATGAACGTTACAAGAAGAACCTGTGGTTATCTCGGTGAGAACTTCTGGAACGTCGGCAAAACAAAAGAAATGGCTTCCAGAGTATTACACCTGTAGAATTCAGGTCTGATGCATGTGGTTCAGCCATACCACAGATAAAGACATATACCACATACGATCAGAATATACCGGAATTTTTATAAAAACACTTGCTATATTGAAAAAATTGGTTTATATTAAAGCTATGCATAAAGTATTTACTTGTATGAACAGTTTACATCCGATTTTTAACTAAGTGCATTAATAATTTCAATTTGTATGGTCTGCATGTCGTAGAGGGCAATGCGGGCCATACTTTTTGTATGGGAGAAATAATAATTATGAATTATATGGATATCAAACGGTGTGATATTGCAAACGGAACCGGAGTTCGAACCTCTCTGTTCGTATCCGGCTGCACACACCACTGTAAAGGTTGTTTTAATCAGGATACCTGGGATTTCAACGCAGGTAAGCCTTTTACGCAAAAAGAGATCGATACGATCATTGAACTCTGTAAGCCGGATCATATTGTAGGTCTTACTTTGCTGGGTGGCGAGCCATTGGAATTCGTCAACCAGCAGGGTCTGCTTCCACTTCTGGAACAGTTCAAATCTACTTACCCGGATAAAACGATCTGGTGCTATACCGGCTACGATTTTGAAAAAGACGTTCTGGACAAGATGTATTATCAGTGGGATTTCACTCACAAATTCCTGTCCTATCTGGATGTTTTAGTCGATGGCGAATTTGTTGAAGAGAAAAAAGTTCTGGATCTGCGATTCAGGGGTTCCACAAATCAGAGAATATTAGATGTTCCAAAATCACTGACTGCCAAGAAAGCAGTCTTATGGGACGAGAAAGGAAGGTACTTCTAATGGCCACATTTGATATTAACATTAAGAAACTGAATGAAAATGCGACGATTCCTTCTTATGGTTCTGAATTTGCTGCCGGAGCAGATCTGTATGCCTGCATGGATGAGCCTGTAACGATTGCTGCCGGAGAAACCCAGTTCATCCACACCGGACTGGCTATCGAGATTCCGGCCGGCTATGCCGGACTGGTCTATGCAAGAAGCGGTCTTGCTTGCAAACGTGGTCTTGCACCTGCCAATAAAGTAGGCGTTATCGACGCTGATTACCGTGGAGAGATCATGGTAGCACTCCACAATCACTCTAATGTTGATCAGACAATCGAAAGTGGCGAACGTATTGCTCAGCTTGTTATCACTCCATACATTACCGGCTGTTTCCATACTGTAGATGAATTATCCGATACCGTACGCGGTGAAGGGGGATTTGGCTCAACAGGAAGAAAATAAACAGACGAAAAAATGTCCATGGTACGAAATGTACCATGGACATTTTTATTCTATCCCATTAACTAAACGTGATCATACTATACACATCGGTATTTACGCTCTTGGAATAAGTGTAATCTTTATCAATCTTTGATACCCAGTTCGTTAAAAGATTATTAAAATAGGCATCATTTGCCTCTTTTGTCAACTCCGCTTTATTCGTAGCGGTTGCTTTCTCATCTGTCAGATATGTCATCTGAAAGATATGATAGCCATTCTCAGTCTCGATAACCGGGGAGATATCTCCATCCTGCATATCATATAAAGTATCCAGCACCTCTTGTCCATAGCTTTCCAGGATCTGATCCTTACTCATCGTATGGCTTCCGGCATATCGCAGGTTGTTTGTGTGGCCAAGGAAAGTAATATTCAGGTTCGGATTGTCCGATAACTGCTGTTTGATCGAAGTATAAGCCTCGTCCGCTTTTTGTTTCTGTTCTGCAATCTTATCCTTACTGTACACTACGATATTTCCAAAATCATCCTCATAATAACATTCAAAGAACATATCGTAAAATGTCGTCATTCTTGCCTGCTCATCGGATACCTCGGCAGAGGAATCGCTCATGACATGATCGTAAATCTTCTTCGCCAGTGCATTCTCCTGAAGAACACGGGATGGTGTATCTGCCTCCATGCCGGTTTCCTTCAACTGCTCATCGGTCAGACTGTTATAAAAATCTTCCGCTTCCTGTTCTGCCTGTGCCTGTTCTTCCTCCGTCAGGCTGATCTTGTATTCATCTGCCTGTGCGATCAATGCCTTAGTCTGGACAATGTTGGATATTACTTCACGCCTTGCCATTTCCTCGACATCCATCTCAATACCGCCATCCGTTTCGATCGTTTTGCCCCAGATGTCGCTGCCGTATTCTTTCTCGTACTCATCAATGGTTGTCTGTGCATAGATATACACCTCGTCCAAATAAATGTTGTCATTTCCGAATTTGAATACAATATATTTTCCTGTATTATCCTGACTCTCTTCTCCGCACGCTGCAAGTGTAAGTAACATCACACATGCGCAGATCAAAGAAATAGCCTTTAGAATTCTACGTTTCATCCACCAAACCTCCTGTTCTTCCAACTCACCGATTTCGGTGTCTGCATCGCCCTGCAAACATTACAGATTTCGGTATGCTGATCATCCTTTATTCTTCTGCAAGCTCCGCGATATCGGCTACAACCGCTCTCGCCTGCTTCCAGATCTCTTTCTCTGTGATCGTCTTCATCTTAAGCACAAAAGACGGACTGTTGCCGATCACAAATTTCATGCTTCCTCTATATTTATCTAATAACGAATCAATCTTTGCTGTGTCGATCTTCGCCTGTTTAAACATCGAAAACCGTAGTTCCGCCCCCGCCAGCATAATGCTGGTTATATAGGCACGATTTGCCTTTGCCTTTAATAAAGATACATCAAGCAGGTTCAGAACCTCTGTCGGCATCTCTCCGAATCTGTCATTTAATTCGTCAATAATATCGTCATAGTCATCATCCGATGCGATATGTGATATCCGCTTGTACAGATCCAGCTTGATAAATTCATTCTTGACATATTCAGCCGGTATATAAGCATCCACCGGAAGCTGTACGGTTGTCTCGAACCGTTCTTCAACCTTCTCGCCCATCTCCTGACGGATCGCATCATTTAACATCTTGCAGTACAGATCATAACCAACTGCTTCCATATGACCGGACTGATCCTCGCCTAAGATATTTCCCGCGCCACGGATCTCCAGATCCTTCATGGACACCTTGATTCCGGAACCAAGATCGGTAAATTCCCGAATTGCTTTCAGTCTCTTTTCCGCAGTTTCTTTAATAAGTTTATCCCGACGGTACATCAGAAATGCATATGCATTCCGATCTGAACGACCGACACGGCCGCGGAGCTGATACAACTGGGATAAGCCAAATGTATCTGCATCATGAATGATCATGGTATTTGCATTCGGAATATCCAAGCCTGTCTCGATGATCGTCGTAGTAACCAGCACATCAATCTCATGATTGATAAACCGGTACATGATGTCCTCCAGCTGTCGTTCATGCATCTGGCCATGCGCATACTCAACGACTGCCTCCGGTACAAGGGATGCGATCTCCGATGTGACCATCTCTATATTATTTACCCGGTTATATACATAATATACCTGACCATCCCGCGCCAGCTCACGCTTGATCGCTTCTTTGACAAGTTCGGGATCAAGCTCCATGACATAGGTCTGGATCGCCCGTCTGTCAACCGGTGCTTCTTCCAGAACACTCATATCCCGGATACCGATCAGGCTCATATGAAGTGTACGAGGAATAGGAGTCGCTGTCAAGGTCAGAACGTCTACATTTGTCTTCATCTGCTTGATCTTTTCCTTATGTGTTACACCAAACCGCTGCTCCTCGTCTATGATCAGCAGACCAAGCTGCTTAAATGCCACATCCTTGGACAACAGCCGATGTGTTCCGATCACGATATCCACCTTTCCGGCCTTCAAATCGGCGATCGTCTCCCGTACCTCCTTCGGTGTACAGAAACGGCATAACAGCCGGATCTCGACCGGGAATTCCTTCATACGTTCTTTGAATGTATTATAATGCTGCTGTGCAAGGATCGTAGTAGGCACAAGATATGCAACCTGTCTGCCATCGTATACTGCCTTAAATGCCGCACGGATCGCAACCTCTGTCTTACCAAAGCCCACATCACCACAGATCAGACGATCCATGATCTTGCTGCTCTCCATGTCTGCCTTTGTCTCTGCGATTGCTTTCTTCTGGTCATCCGTTTCCTCGTACGGGAACATTTCCTCAAATTCCTGCTGCCAGATCGTATCCTTCGAATAGCAAAAGCCCTGTGATGCCTGTCGTTTCGCATACAGGTTCACCAGTTCCTTTGCGATCGTTGCAACATGACCTTTTACCCGGCTTCTGGTCTTCTCCCAGTCCTTGCTGCCGAGCTTGTTGATCTTCGGCCGTCTGCCCTCTTTATCACTGTATTTCTGGATACAGTCTACCTCAGAGGCCAGCACATAGAGCTTTCCGCCCTCTGCATATTTGATCGTTACATAATCTTTTAAGACACCGTCCACTTCGACCTTCTCGATACCGCCATAGATACCAACACCATAGCGTTCATGAATCACACAGTCACCCACGCTGATATCAGAGAAATCCTTGATCACTTCACCAGAATACCGAGGCTTCTGGTTCTTCTTTTTCTTCATACTGCTCCGTGCAGTAAAGACGTCGCCTTCATTTATCACAACCAGCTTCAGCTCCGGGAACTCAAATCCTGCCCGAAGTCTTCCTGTCGTAACCATTACCTCTTTCTCAGAAAGAACACGGTCGGTATCCTCTGAATAGAAGCACGCCACATCATGGCTGGTCAGATTCTCAACCATGCGTTTTGCTCTGGTCGTCGATGGTGAGATAAATATGATACGGTAATTCTTCTCTCGCCATTTTCCGATATCCGCAATCAACGCTTCAAAATTATTCCTGTAAGAATTAACTACACGGCTGTCATATGTTACATCATGCCGGATCGTAAAATACCGATCCTCATGATACAGAATAGAAAATGCGAGCGTCTGAAATGCCTGCATCTTCTGCACGATTGCCGGATAAGTAAATAAAATATTCATCATACCCGGAAGGATATAACCACCCTCCAGACGGCTCTCCATGCTCTCAAGGAAGGTCGCCATATAGTTATCCGCATAATCTGATATCCTCGAAGTCTCATCCAATAAAATAACTGTATTCTTTGTGCGGAAGCAGTCTAAAAGTGATACTGTCTTACTGTAGAAATACTCTACATAACTGTCGACGCCTGCCATTCCATGGAACTCAGTCAACTGCTCTTTGATCTCCCCGATCTGCTTCTTCAGACGGGCAGCTTCCTCTGTCTTGAATTCTTTCCGCAGCTTCTCATAATATGGCTTGAACTCCTGCTCCAGCTTACGGATACCCTGCGCCGTCCTGCGATCAGACAACACCATCTCGCTTGCTGGATAGATCTGGATCTCCTGCACCTGTTCGATCGACCGCTGGCTTTCCACATCAAAGCTTCGGATGGTATCGACCTCCGTATCCCACATATCGATACGATATGGACATTCCTCTGTCAGAGGAAAAATATCAATGATACCACCACGCACAGCAAACTGTCCGACACCATCTACACTGTCTGCCTTTTCATACCCCAGTTCCACCAGACGCTTCTTAAGCGCCTCGACGTCCAGTTCTTCTGCCTCACGGATCGTCACCACATTTTTCTTAATATAGGACAGATCCGGCATCCTATCAAATAACGCATCTACCGTCAGAATGATCGTACAGGCTTCTCCCTCGATCAGTCGTCTGAAAATATCCATCCGCCGTCTGGTGATAGAATTTCCATGGATATCTGAGCTGTAAAATAAAATATCCTTCGACGGATACATATACACCGCTTTATCATAGAAACGGAAGTCCTCATATAACTGTTCCATTCTCTGTTCGCTGTAGGTTACGACCAGCCTTACATGTGCATCGGATGAAAATGCATGCATCAGATACACCCGGTCTGTTCCGTCATTTCCGGATATATTGACGATGCCATCCTGCTCTTTTAACCAGTCCTTTATCTGTATATAATTTTCGGTATGTTTTACAGGCTCATTGATTGCCTTCATATCGACGCCAAATGCCAGGCTGATACAGCCTGGCGCCCTTTCTTTTTTATTTTCTGATTATTTATACCTGTCTGATCGTATCACAGCTTTACCCTGTATACGACCTGTTCCGATCAACACATTTTATCTTTCGGTTAATTATATTTATTCATTGCTGCTGCCGCACTGTCTTTTAAGATCAATGCGATCGCATCACAGGCATTATCACAGCCTGCCTTGATCTCCGGAAGTTCATCTTTTCCAAATCTGGATAATACATAATCTGCAAGATCCATACGATCCGGCTTCTTTCCGATTCCGACACGGACCCGGACAAATTCCTGTGTTCCCAGATGTGAAATAATATTCTTCATTCCATTATGTCCACCGGCACTCCCCTTTTCACGGATTCGAAGTTTACCGACTGCCAGATCGATATCATCATAAGCAACGATCACATCGGATGGATCGCATTTGTAATAATCGACCAGCTCCCGGACACTTTCTCCACTCAGATTCATAAATGTCTGTGGCATTGCAAGGATCACTTTCTCTCCTTCTATCATGCCCCTTCCATAAATCGCTTTATGTTTCTTTTCACTCAATTCTATATTATATTTATCTGCAAGTCCTACGATCACGGAAAATCCTACATTATGTCTGGTTCCCGCATATTTGGTTCCCGGATTTCCAAGTCCTACTATCAGTTTCATCTTATCTTGACCTCATTATCTCTTCTGCTTCTGCAAGCTGTTCCAGTGTATTGACACCCTTGATCTGATCTGCATCCTCCATGGCTGCTGCATCAACCGGAAGTCCCATTTTCTTGATGATCTCAATGGTATCCGGCAGATAATATTCACCCTGTGCATTATCATTTGTAATCTGTGAAAGTGCTGCCAGCAATGCATCACATTTGAAAATATACATACCGGAATTTACTTCTTTAACCGCCTGTTCTTCCTCAGTTGCATCCTTCTGTTCTACGATCTTTGATAAGCCTTTCTCATCACGGATAATTCTTCCGTATCCAAATGGATCTGAAAGCATTGCCGAGATAACTGTAACACCATTTTCTGCTGCAACATGCTTCTTGATCGCCTGCTCTAATGTCTTACCGGTCACAAGTGGTGTATCTCCACAAAGGACAACAACATCGCCCTCTGTACCGATAAAATCAGAAGCACACTTAACCGCATGACCGGTTCCAAGCTGTTCGGTCTGTAGTGCGTAACTTACTACATCCTGCATTTCTTCTGTCTTACCAAGCTTCGCATAAGTATCTTTAATACTCTTTTCTACTTCTTCTGCCTTGTATCCAACGATCACGCAGACTTTATCACATCCGGCAGCTCTTGCCGCTTCTATCGAATAGTATACCATCGGCTTACCAAGCACCTCGTGCACAACCTTTGGCTTTTCAGATTTCATTCTTGTTCCCTTGCCTGCTGCAAGGATGATTGCTTTCAGCATAATTACCTCCAAATAAAATATGAGATTACCACAGCTAATTTTACTTTATCCCTATTTCATTTTCAACCATATGGTGGAAATATTTCGTACATTCATCAAATTCTTCCTTACCACATGATAAGCATTTCATAAATATAATCTCCTCTCAAATTAAATGAACAACTTATTTATTGAATTTCGTCTCACAACCACTTTATTAATCGACACTTTAATCACAATTCATTTTCTGAAAAGGAACAGATATCCCCATCATCACACCAGCTAAAATCATTATGCTGGCATAAATCTCATTCAAATTAAAACATACCATAATCATAGCCAAAATAACAAAAATGGAGCAAATCCCCAGTTGAAGATTCTTTATTTTTCCTTTTTTATCCTTTTTTAACTTAACTGTTAAAAATCCTAGATCCAACAACATATAGAGAATAAAGTCTACAATGAATAAAGCAATGTTTAAATCTTTTTCAAAGCAAATCGCTAAAATAATATTATACAATCCCAAAGCCACAGAACATACTTTGGTTAATTTAGCGTTCCAAATCACATTTGGAATCTTCCATTTGAAAGTAGACCAAACAATCAAAAAACAACCCGAAAACAATATCATTACTCTATTTATTACCATAAACCTTCTCTCCTCTTGTTATAGATCTTTATCATATATAAATACCAATATTAACACAAAAGCCAGCCACTGCATCTACAGTGGCTGGCTCCGTTTCACGTCTTAAGCTTCCAGTGATTCCTGATATTTCTCAAGTATCATCCGCTGCAGACGTTCTCTTGTCTCAGTATTGATTGGATGTGCGATATCTCTGTACTCACCATCTGCTGCTTTCCGGCTAGGCATCGCAATAAACAATCCCTTATCACCCTGGATCACTTTGATATCATGAACTACAAATTCATTATCAATTGTGATCGAAACGACGGCTTTCATCTTACCTTCTTTTTCAACACCCCTGACTCTGATATCGGTCACCTGCATCGTGTGTACCCCCTTGTCTTTCTTATCTGCTACAATGCGTATCTGAAATTCTTCTCCACGATAACCTTGATGTCATCCGGGCTACCCTGATGAACTGTATTTGCACGGATCGTATCTCTACTTTCTACAATACAGTTTTCAATTACACAATTATCCCCAATGTGTACATCGTTCAGAATGATAGAATTTCTGATCACACAGTTGTTGCCAATGTATACCTTCTTAAATAATACTGAATTTTCTACAGTACCATTTATGATACATCCACTTGCTACCAGGCTGTTATTCACAACCGCTTCCCCATTATACTTTGCTGGTGGAAGATCCTCCACCTTGGAGTAGATGTCAGGATGCTGCTTGAAGAAATAGTTTCTTACATCTCTGTTCAGGAAATCCATGTTTGTCTTATAGTAAGACTCCTTGGTTCCGATGTTTCTCCAGTAAGTATCCATCTTATATCCATAAATCTTCTTTACATTCTTATATCTTACAAGAATATCTCTTACAAAATCAGTTCTGCCTTCATTTGCACAGGTTTCCAGTAATTCGATGAGCTGTCTTCTTCTGATCACATAGATACCGGTTGAAATCGTATTGTTGCCTGCAACCAGTGGCTTCTCCTCGAAATCTACGATACGGTTGTCCGCATCCATCTGTATTACACCAAAACGGTTCACATCATCTTCTCCCGGTGCAAGGTCCTTACATACAACCGTAATATCTGCACCCTTGCTGATGTGTTCTTCCAGAACCTTACCATAATCCAGCTTGTAGATACCATCACCGGATGCAATGACTACATATGGCTCATGACTTTCCTTCAGGAAATTAATGTTCTGATAAAGTGCATCTGCTGTACCTTTATACCAGTAGCTGTTCTCTGATGTAATGGTTGGTGTGAATATATAGAGACCACCCTGTTTTCTTCCGAAATCCCACCATTTGCTGGAATTCAGATGTTCGTTCAGAGATCTGGTATTGTACTGTGTAAATACCGCTACCTTCTGGATATGGGAATTTGTCATATTCGAAAGGGCAAAATCAATAGCTCTGTAACCGCCAGTAATAGGCATAGCTGCAACAGCTCTCTTTGCTGATAATTCGCCCATCTTGTTGCTATTACCACCTGCTAAAATTATACCTAATGCTCTCATCTCTATTCACCTGCCTTTATAATACTTCCGCCACTCTTTAAGTTGCCATCCGGATAATCTTCCGGAGTAGTCACACCAGATATAGCAGTATTCTTACCGATTGTTACACCATCAGGAACAACTGAGTTCTCTCCGATCGTAACAAGTCCAAATGAATAAATCTGTGGCTTGAATTCGTTGACAGCTTCTTCTCCGATTCCAAGCTTAGCATCCTTACCAATCTTAACATTCTCTGCGATGATAGCCTTGTCCATATATGCATTCTCACCGATCGTTGCGTTATTCATAATGATCGAATTACGGATGACTGCACCCTTTTCGATCGTAACGCCGGAACCGATAACGGAATTCTCAACATCGCCGTATACCTCTGTTCCTTCACCGATGATACATCTGCTTACTCTGCCGCTTGCATCTATGTACTGTGGTGGGATCGCATCTGTCTTGGTGTAGATCTTCCAGAACTCCTCATACAGATTGAATTCAGGAACAATATCTACTAATTCCATATTTGCTTCCCAGTAAGAACCAAGTGTTCCTACGTCCTTCCAGTAACCCTTGAAGTCGTATGCACAGATCTTCTTGCCATTTGAATGGCAGTATGGAATGATGTGCTTACCAAAGTCACATTCCGGCTGATCCTTCATCTTTACAAGTGCCTCACGAAGCACCTTCCAACTGAATATATATATACCCATAGATGCTTTGTTACTTCTAGGATTTGCAGGTTTCTCCTCAAATTCTGAAATAACATTGTTCTCATCTGTAATTACAACGCCAAATCTGCTAGCTTCTTCCCATGGTACCTGATATGTTGCAAGTGTGATATCCGCATCACAGGATTTGTGATATTCCAGCATGTTTTCATAGTCCATCTTGTAGATATGATCACCAGATAATATCAGAACATATTCAGGATTATAATAGTCTATAAATTCCAAGTTCTGATAAATAGCATTTGCAGTACCTGTATACCATTCGCTGTTATCACTTTTCTCGTATGGTGGAAGAACTGTCACGCCTCCTATGTTACGATCCAGATCCCAAGGAATACCGATTCCGATATGCTGGTTAAGCCTCAGTGGTCTGTACTGTGTAAGAACACCTACTGTATCAACACCTGAATTAATACAGTTGCTCAATGGGAAATCGATAATCTTGTATTTGCCGCCAAAAGCTACAGCCGGCTTAGCCAGATTAGAGGTCAGAACGCCCAAACGGCTTCCCTGTCCTCCTGCAAGAAGCATGGCTATCATTTCTTTTTTAATCATAATGTCACCCCTTCGTGCGTATTAATATAAATGCATTATACCACTGTTTTTGTAATAAGCAAAGTTTTTTATTGCATTTTCACAATAAAAGTTGAAAGAATATAGAAATTTTAAACATTTTTACAAAACAAACACATATTTTGCATGAATTTTCCATGTATCTTTTAACAATTTTCACTGTGCATTTTTGATTAAAAAATTTTCTTTCCTGTATTCTCCGGGTAGAAATGGTTTTCTACTTGTGATAAACTCTAATTAATTATTTTACCGATATACTTTCAGGCTGTTACACAGATTTTGACCTGTCATAATCCCACAAATACCTGAGTATACGAAGATGAAAGGAAGAAGAACTTATGGCTGAAATTTTAGTAAAAGAATACCGTGGCGATGTTGTTGAAAATGTACATTATGGATCTATTGCTATTGTTTCATCAACCGGCGAAACAATCGCTTATACCGGTGATATCGAGCGCCAGACTTATATGCGTTCCGCAAGCAAACCGATTCAGGTGCTTCCTACCCTGCTCGCAGGTCTTCATAAAAAATATAACCTGAACGAGGAAGAAGTAACGATCTGCAATTCCTCACACTGGGGCAGTAATCATCACATCTATGTACTTCAGAGCATCATGGAAAAAACGGGCTTAAAAGAAGAAGATATGATCATGAATCCAACGATCTCCACATCTGCAACACCGCTTGCGGACAAGCTTGCACTTGGTTCCAAGCTGAATCCTGTAGAGGGCAAGAGCCGTTTGCAGCACTGCTGCTCCGGCAAACACTTAAGTCTTATGATGTTACAGCGTGAACTGACCGGAAAGGTAACCGGCTACCAGCTTCCGGACTCTCCTGTCCAGAAGCAGATCATTTCATTCTTATCCATGCTAAGCCAGACTCCGACTTACCGGATCAGTCTGGGAATCGACGGTTGCGGCGTTCCGGTATTTGCACTTCCAATGCGTAATATCGCACTTGCTTATGCAAAACTTGCAGATCCGTTCAACCTGCCGGATGATATACGGGAAGCGATCACCTATAACTTCGACTGTATTAACAAGAATCCGGAAAAGATCAACGATTACTTTACACCTTCCTACTATGTAAATAAGAACCCGGATCTTCTTATGAAGGATGGTTCCAGAGGTGTGATCTGTATGGCGATCCGAAGCCGGAAGCTCGGTATCGTGATCAAGCTCGAAGATGGCTGGAGTGATGAATATCAGGGAATCATTGTTGCCCGTGTTTTGGAGCAGCTTCAGTATGATGATAAAGAACTGATCGAACAGCTTAAGGAAACGTATAATACAAAGATTTATAACGACTGCAAGGATGAGGTCGGACACGCCGAAGCAGATTTTGATATCCATATCGAGCAGTCCTATTTCGATGAATTATTCGGAAATGCGGAACCGGAAGAAGACGATTCGGATGAATCCGACATAGAAGATACTGACGAAATCTACGTTGCCAGGAATTCCGATACAGATTCAACGATCGAAGATGAAGATATGAACGAACCGGAAGATATCGACGAGGATTCCGAAGCAGATAATGATATCGAGGATGAGGAACAGCTCTCTGCAGAAGAACGTGCCAGACGCCGTGCAATCCGTGACCGCAGATCCATTCTTGGTCAGAATGTTGTCCTGCCATCATCAAACCAGACTTTCATCCAGAATCCAATGACTGATCCGATGCGTCCTGTAAAATCTGCCAAGGTGATCTCCACCATCCAGAATAATGACGCCGAATTCGAAGTCTTTGACAAGAAAGACAATGAAGATAACAAAGAGCAGGAATAACACCATGCTTTGACGGGTTGTTCAAGTTTTATATAAGATTGTAATATAGCACACACATACAGCAACACCCATATGGTTATTCCACTATAAATGACTTACTGCGGTTTCTGTTTGCAGCACATGTCTGATTCGTAAATACTCCTGTGCCAACTCGCCTTCGGCTCAAACAGGCACTCGTATTTACTGACAATGTGCAGCTCACAACGAAATCCTCGTATATGTCATGTTATAATGGAACAACCATATGGGTGTTGCTGTATGTGTATGCTATATTTTATACAATCTTATATAAATCCTGATAGTGTTATAAAGCATGGTGTTATTCCTGCTCGTTCTGACATTCAGGGCAGATGCCGACATATTCAAGATTGTGGGATGAAATGATAAAGTCCTCATCCGCCAGTCTGCCTCGCTCATCGATCTCAGGATCATATGGGACATGGCTGTCGAAGATTCTTCCGCATTTAGTACAGATAATATGATAATGTGGAACCGGATTGCCGTCAAAATGTTCATTCTTATCAAATGAGAATACATTCATGATAATGCCGTCATCAACCGCATCCGCCAGCACCCTGTACACGGTCGATGCACCTATATTATATCCCCTCTCCATAAGAATCTGATGAAGCTGCTGGGCAGTCGGATGACATTTTAATTCTTTTATAACCGAATATATAACCTGTTTTTGTTTTGTATTTCTTTTCTCTGCCATACCTGTTCACTCCAATAATTTATTCCGAATTTACTTTTGATAAGTCTATACTAACACATATTTTGTCAGGTTTGAACACCTTTTTAAGAATTGTTCTCATTAATTTTAGCCTTTATCCGGCAAATCACCTGTAAATGGAAGTTTTTGCCGGCAAATTAATATTTATAAATTTATTTTTTATGCTTGACATTCTAAGTGTATTGGTGTACTATCTGGCTAGTACAGTAGTTAGGAGGGAAGCATTTGGAATTTAAATCAAACCTGCCGATCTACCTTCAGGTCATCGATGATATAAAAAAGAAGATTATTACAGGTGCCCTGCCACTTGGTACCAAGCTCCCATCATCCAGAGAGCTTGCTATCCAATATGACATCAACCCGAACACCGCGGCCCGGGTTTATAACGAGATGGAATCTCTCAGACTGTCATATACGAAACGTGGAATTGGTACATTTGTAACAGAAGATCCTCAGGTAATAGATCGGCTGAAACAGGAACAGTTAAAGCAGATTCTTACGGTTCTGGATGAACAACTCACCGGTATGGGATATACGCCGGAAGAGATCATCCGATTATTGCAGGACTACTATTCCCTGTAAAAACAAGTATTGAAAGGAATGAATACTATGATTAAATGTGAACACTTAGTAAAAAAGTATATGAGTACGACCGCTGTTTCGGATCTGTCACTGGATATCATATCCGGTAACATTTATGCTCTACTCGGTCCGAACGGAAGCGGTAAATCCACCCTTATGAAAATGATCGCCGGACTTTCAAAACCGACCTCCGGTACAATCACAATGGATAACTGTCCATTAGATTACAAAGCCAAAGCGCATATCGCATATATGCCTACAGAAGCCTATTTCTTCGGTTATATGAACTGCATTGATGTCGGAAAATATTATCGTGATTTCTTCGCTGATTTTGATTATGACAAATACATGCGATTGTTACAGGAAATGGATCTGGATCCAAAGCAAAAAGTGCGTGAGATGTCATCCGGTATGATGGCAAAGCTGAAGATCGTTGCAACGCTTTCAAGGAATGCAGAAGTTATTATGTTAGACGAACCATTAAACGGCATCGATATCATTGCCCGTGAGAAGATCATTCATACAATCGTGTCTAATATCTCAGATGACACTGCCGTTATCATGTCAAGCCATCTGGTGGATGAACTGGAAAAGATCATTGATCATGCCATCTTCATCAAAAACGGAACCTGTGTATTACAGGGTAATGCAGAAGAACTTCGTATCGCACAGGGCAAATCCATTGTTGATATGTATAAAGAAATCTACGCATAAACTGGGAGGTATTCAATTATGTTAAAAATGTTAAAATATGAATTTCGCCGTGGAATCTTTCCACTTCTGATCGTAGGGATCGTCATTGCTGCCATTGAGCTTTACTTTCTCATTGGTACGTTAACCGAACATGCAAATCACTCTGTTATTGCTATTGCCCTGCTTGTTCTCGCGGCTTTCTGCTGTTACCTGTTTGTATTGATCTACGGCATAATCAGTTACAGTCAGGATCTAAAAAACAAATCGGGATATCTGGTCTTTATGGCTCCCATATCCAGCTATAAAGTAATCGGCGCCAAACTGTTATCCATCCTGCTGACAGGTGCAATAATCGTTGCTGTTATATTCGGCTTACTGACCTTAGATCTCAGCCTGGCATACTCCACATATGACTCCATTGATACTTTTTATGATTTCCTAAGCAATATTCTTGAAATGGGGGGATATTCCCTGGGCGGCGTTATCTTAAGATTACTGGCATTTATCCTTGTATTCCTGATCCAGTTCTTTATGACGATCACACTTGCTTACCTTGCGGTATCGGTATGCTCCACCATTCTTCAGACAAAGAAGATTAAAGGTTTTATCAGTTTCGTACTGTTCATCGTCTTCTATGTGATCTTGTCTGTAATTGCTTCTAAGATTCCCCATCTGTCCAATCCCGGACCGGATGCGACATTTATGGAAGCCATGTATGCCATGATCCCACAGATCGCACTCTACTTCGTAGTAATGGTGGCAAGCTATATCGGAAGCTCCGTGCTCCTCGAAAAGAAGATCAGCTTGTAAATATACTCAGCACGAACGAACAGGCAGCAACCCTCAACCGGGACATTCTCAAATACGCATGACTACCTTCGTTTCAATTCAGATTCGATCTGCATGCTGCGCCGGACACGATAAATTCGTTGTGTCCTTTGCAGCAGCATCGAATCTGAATTGAAATGAAGGTAGTCATGCGTATTTTACAGATATGCCCTTGTTTATAATCAAATCTGTTTCCGTCCCTACACCCCTATGGTGTGCAGGTCGATCCAGTTATAGATATCGTAATATGCCTGAATATTGTTGATCTCGTTTATGACTTCGTGACGCGCATCCTTGTACAGGATGCATTTGACATCATCTGTGATATATCTGCTGTATTTGTTGTATAAGAGCTTCACGTCCAGGCCATAGTGTCCGACCGGATCTTTGCTTCCTGATATGAATAATACCGGCATATCCTTTGGCACATTTGCCAGATTATCCTCATCCTGAATAAATTCCAGTGTTTTGAATAACGTCTTGTAGCCCTTTACCGTAAAAGTATAGTCATACATCGGATCTGCAATATATTTGTCAACCTGAACATAATCTCTGCTCAGCCAGTCTTTCACGGTACGCTTCCGCTTCTCACCATTCATGATCGTCATTCTGGGAATACCGAAAAGGTAAGTACCAAATGCAAGTACCTGCAACAATTTGCTTCTATGCTTCTCACCACGGAGCATACTCTCCACTCCGGCTACCGCCTCTCCGATCTTCAGCATACACTTCGGATGTCCGCCCGTTCCCATACAGATAAAACCATCTATGCTGGCATTTTTCTGCAGCTTTGCAGGGTACTTTGGATCTTTTGCATATTCGCACATATATCTTCTTGCAATAAATGAACCCATGCTGTGTCCCATAAGGAAATACGGAAGATCCGGATATGCCCGTTTTATGCATCTGGTCACACGATGAACATCTGCTGCCATCGTCTTACTGGCATCATAAGCATACATATAACCCATCTCGGATTTATTTCTGGCTGTCAGTCCATGCCCCAGATGATCATTTCCACATACCAGAATTCCTCTGGCAGCCATAAATCTTGCAAAATGATCATAACGCTCCATGTCCTCTATCATACCATGAGAGATCTGGAGCACCGCCTTGATCTCTCCTTGCGGAATCCAGACAATGACATGTAATTTATCTCTTCCGTTGGATGATGGAATATATGTCTCTTTTTTCTTTACGTTCTGTTTCATAAGCAACCTCCCATTGTTAGTATCCGCTTTCGGAAAAAAATTTATGCATTCGGCTCCTGATTTTCTTCCTTCCAGTAGATATTTCTGTGTTCTACAGAGGTCGAGAATGCGATCAAAGTCTTTGTTTTTCCAAATCTCTGCAATTCACCGATAAACAGATCCAGCGCCATCGTTGTCTCAAAGATAACCTCGATCAGCATGGAATAGTCACCGGTCACACAATTACATTCCACAACATTTTTGCAGTTCTTAATAAATGGATAAAAATCCTGTTTGTCGTTCGGCTCTACCTCTAAATTAATAAATGCTTTTGTATAATATCCCAGTGCGATCGGATTGATCTGTACCTGAAAGCCCTCGATCACCCCTGCTTCCTTTAACCGCTCTATTCTTGTAGATACTGCTGTTGATGATAGAAACACACATTCTGCAATATCCTTTAAAGACATACGGGCATCCTTCTCTAACAGTTCCAGAATCTTCTGATCCACCTCATCCAGACAGTAAGCTGTCTCTTTTACTTCACGCATAGTTTTACTCTCCATTTTCTTATACATCTCATCTGCCAAATACCTTTATTTATATAAAAACTTTGGTATAGAAAAAGGACATCCTTCATCTGAGAAGGACATCCCTTTCATATTTCTGATATCAATGTACTTCTATCTATCCTGTCTGTATTTTACTACTAATAACAGGATAAATCCAGCACTAAAAATACCATGTAGTATTGCATCTGTATATTTTACGGGAATATACCCTTGATCTCTTCCGTATGGATCAATCGTTTTAAGGCAATGATATAGGCTGCCATCCGCAAAGTACAATGACTCTTTTTGCTCTCCTCCACGATTTCTCCAAATGCTTTCGTCATGATCGTTTCAAGCATCTCATTTACCTGCGGTTTTTCCCATGTCATTTCCTGAATGTTCTGTACCCATTCAAAATAAGAAACAATAACACCGCCGCTGTTTGCAAAAATGTCCGGCACAAGCTTGATACCTCTTTCTGCAAGGATCGGATCTGCATCTGCTGCCGTCGGTCCATTTGCACCCTCAACGATATAAGAACATTTTAACTTCTCCGCAACTTCTTTCGTGATCTGATTTTCAAGCGCTGCGGGAACCAGCACGTCACAATCACAGGTAAGAATATCTGTATTCGAAATATGGGTAACACCATCTTCCTGATAGTCTGCAAGCAGACCACCGGCTTCTACATAAGCTGTTACCTTATCTGCATCCAGTCCGGTCTCCTTATAGATTCCACCCGACACATCACTGATCGCTACAACAACTGCACCTCTGTGTCCAAATATTCTGGCTGTATTTCCGCCAACATTACCGCATCCCTGAATTGCAACCTTAGTACCCTCTAACACCTTGCCATCTTCTGCAAGAAGGAGCTTGGTACTGATCACAACTCCACGTCCGGTTGCCGACGGTCTTCCCTTGGAACCGCCAAGCTCCAGCGGTTTTCCTGTCACAACTCCGGGACAAGGTTTGCCCTTTAACTGGCTGTATGTATCTAACACCCATGTCATGATCTGTGCATTTGTATTCACATCAGGAGCAGGTATATCGGTATCTGCTCCGATGATCGGCTCGATCGCATAGGTATATCTTCTCGTCAACGCACACAATTCCCGTCTGGAAAGTGTAGCCGGATCTACTTTGATACCACCCTTCGCTCCTCCAAATGGTATATTTGCCACTGCACATTTTAATGACATCCATGTTGCAAGTGCTTTGACTTCATTCAGCGATACGTCCTTGTGATAACGTATACCTCCTTTGAACGGACCTCTGATATTTGAATGCTGGACTCTGTATCCTTCAAATACCTTAACACTTCCGTCATCCATCTCCACAGGAAGGTAAACCTTAGTCTCACGCTGTGGATTCCTGATGATCTCAAACATCCTCTTGTCAATTCCGCCAATGTTCATGGCTTCTTCCATCACTGCTACCACATTCTCATATGGGTCGTACTGTCTGCTCATCTTCGTATCTCCTCGTTTAACAAATATTTTATTGTCACGAGTTATCCGGTGTTACCTGTAAGGGATAAACCTTTTGACAAGAGGCATTCTAGTCCTCCTGCATTTATACGTCAATATCTCAAGTCAAAGACCATTCAAAATGATATTTTCAAGCATTTTATCTTAATAATGTATATTCATAGCAAGCCAAACTTGAAATAATCAAGTTTGGCTTGTAACATCGATCACATACAACTGGTGCAGTGCTCTTGTACAGGAAATGTAAAATGCATGTCGGCTGATCCGGTTTTCCATCACATCCTGTTCATTGATAACAAATACTGCATCGAATTCCATCCCCTTTGCAAGAAACTTCGGAAGAACGACCACACCTCCATTATAGACAGTCGACTGATTCGTAAGATATGTCACCTGTTCATATTCTTCCAGTTCTTTGTACATGGCAAATGCACGTTCTTCATCATCACAGAGAATTGCCACATTATCAAAATCATCCAGCTCTCCATAATCAAGCTTCTCTGCGATAAATCCGGCAGCATCTTCTATACTCTCCGCCTGCTCTGTTACCGGCTCCATGCCATGGCGGTTAAGTGGATGGGCCTCCACCTCGTCTGACGCCCGGTCTGCTTCCAGTATCCTGTTACAGAATTCTGTGATCTCACAGGTTGAACGATATGCAGTATCCAGAGTCTTGATCTGGCAACCACCTGTTCCTCCATGCGGCACAAATACCGTCTGCAATACATCCAGCACCGTTTCCTCCGGATTATAATAAAGCACCTGCAAACTGTCACCCAGTATCGTCTTCTTACATTTAAAAATACGATCCAATACCGCATACTGAAATATATTGTAATCCTGCATCTCATCGATCACGAGATGCTTGATATTGTCATAAGACTTGCATCCATAGAAATAAATCTGCAGATAAAAGACTGCCAGAATATCTTCATAGCACACCTTTCCATACTCATTCCGGTATTGTTCGATACCCGAATGCTGTTCAGCCTGACTGTTAAGAAAGTTCTGATATAATTCGATCAGGTTGCGCTCCGCATATTGATAAATCATCTCTTTTGTGATCTGGTTTTCCATCTTCTGATGCTTCTCATCCGTAAATGCCTGATCCTGTTCATCCTCTACCCGGTCTGCTATAAAATATGCGATCTTCTCAAAACGTTCATAGACCGGATATCTGGCAAAACGATTATAAAACATCTTCTCGATCTGGTCCTTTGTAAATTCTGTTTTCTCAAAATGGAAATCTTTAAACTTAATATTTTCCGTATAATCTTCCAGATATTTGTTAAATGCCTGATAGAACGCAATCGATGATTTCCATGCAATATTCTTCATCTCCGGACTTTCCATATCGGGATGCGTCGTGATCCGGTCTGCCTGTTCCAGCTTTGTCTCATAATCACAGTCCACAAACAGGATTTCCTCCATCAGAGAATCAAATTCCTTCTCCGGTACATTATCCTCGCCGACCTCCGGCAGCACACCGGCAATATAATCGCCAAAGATTCCATTTGGCGACAGGATCATAACATTGTCTGCCGACATCGTCTTACGATTGTTGAATAACAGCCACGCCAGTCTGTGCATCGCAACTACTGTCTTACCACTTCCTGCCCGTCCGTCCACAATAAGATTATAAGCTGTCTTATTACGGATCAATGCATTCTGTTCTTTCTGGATCGTTGCAACTACGGATTTCATCTTCGTGCCGCTGTTCTTTCCCAGTGCATCAAGCAGGATCATATCATTGATCTTCTCATCGGTATCGACTGCATTATGCAGTCTTCCATTACTGATATCAAATTGCTTCTTCTCTACGATCTTTCCAGAATATTCTTTATCGGGTGCCTGATAGGATGCCTCGCCCTTCTCATAATCATAATACATCGATGCGATCGGAGCACGCCAGTCATAGACCTTCTGATCCTGTTCTTCCATCGACCAGTAGCCGTTTGTTCCGATATAGACCGGAAGAACCTGTCCATCCTCCTGATACTCAAATGCAATCTTTCCAAAATACGGGCTCTCGATCTGATGCGCCAGTACATCCACCTGCTTTGCCGCATGTTCGATAAAAAACGTATCGTTATTTACATTGTTCATGTTCTGCAGGAATTCCTCGTCGTCCATATCCCCGTGGCTGTCACGCATATATTTCTTCTGTGCTTTGATCGCCTGATTCCGATATTCCATGCTTTCCTGTGTCGTCTGAAGATCACACTGCAGCTCATTTTCTACTTCTTCAAAATATTCCTGTTCTTCTTCCGGCGTTGTCTCTCTATATGTTTCCTGAACCTGTTTCTTGTCCATTTTCTTTCCTTTCAAAACAGACATCACCCGAAATCTGATCCACCTGACTTCAAATGATGTCTGTCTTCTTATTTCTTTTTTAATTTTATTTTCTTGCTATAACTGCCATAAGTCTTATTACACTTTGCTCTGACGCGGTACTCATAAGTCTTTCCGGACTTCGCAGTCTTATCCGTAAAGGATACCTTCTTACCGGAGGTCAATTCTCTGATCCGTTTCCACGAACCATTCTTCGTCCTTCTGTAGATCCGATAGCCCTTTGCACCCGCTACCTTTTTCCATGTCAGGCTTACACCTGATTTTTTGTTTGTTATCTTTGTTATCACTGTCTTTGCAAGATTTATACTGTATGGTACTTCTATCTTGCCACTGTAGTTACCCTTACCTGTGATCACGCAAATGGCAGTTCCCGGTTTATCTGCATTTTTATAAGTTACCTTATAATCAGATCTTGCAAGTCCACTTACAACAGCCTTCGGCTTGCAGTTTTTTCCTGCATATATATAACTCGTCTTCGACAGTTTTACCTTCTTCTTCGTCATATCCTTTTTAGATACAACCAGTTGGTAACCGGCACTTGCGCTTTTATAATTTGCATCCGCAGCCACCCTGGCTGTGATCGTGCAGGAGCCTGCTTTTTTGATCGTGATATAACCGAACTGATCCGGCTCTGCAACAGCTGTATTTGACGACCGGTAAACTACTTTTCCTGTAGAATTCGTAGTTACCTCATACTTATAGTCAGCATTTCCGTACTTCTTTGTAAGCTTTTTCTTTGTAAATGATATCTCCGGCATGTCCTTCTCTGTTCCATCTGCATCATAATCCGTATATCTGGTATCAAGTCCCATATCATCAAAATAATCATGAAGTTTAATAACTCCCCAGCCGTACTTCTCGTCCCAGCCAAGAGTTCCTCTGTCCTCCGCATATTGCTTCAGACGATTCTTAACCCCTTTATAATTCAATTTGGGTTCTATCATCTTAATGTAAGCAATTGCCGCCACTACATGCGGTGTCGCCATCGACGTACCGGACATAGACTTCTTACCGCCACCAAGATATGTGGATACAACCGCCGTTCCCGGAGCAGCGAAATCGATCATGTCTCCATAGTTCGAATAATCCGATGCGAACATTCCGTTATTTCTGATCGCTGACACGGTTATGACATTTTCTTTATTTGCAGGATACGTCATAGCAACATCAGATGCCTTATTCCCTGCTGCACAGCACACAACCGTTCCTGCTGTCTCGGCTTTCTTTAACACATCCTTCAAATAAGATGAATATGCCCATAACATTCCGGTCCAGCCGAAGCTCATATTTACTACATCTGCTTTCTGGTCTACTGCATATTGCAGTGCACTTCGAATTGCAAGATTCGATGATTTCCCATCTCCGTCAAATGCCTTCAACACCATAAAATTCACATTATCAGGTGTATTATCCGCTATTATTCCTGCTACATGCGTACCATGTCCGTTTTCGTCTACATATGCGGTTGTCTTTTTAACGGAATCAGAGCCTTTAAAATAAAAGCTTCTCCGCTTATCGACTCTGTTATTAAAGATCTTGTTTGTCGTATCCAGGCCGGTATCGATCAGGGCAACCGTCACATCTCTGTCAACCTGATAATAGTCATATTCAGCCTTCAGATAGCCCATACCCATATAAGATCCGCCCCATGACATTGTCTTATAATCTGTTACGCCGGTAAATGCCGCCAGCACTTCATCCGTAACAACCTGATCTATATAGCAATTATCTTTTCCATAATCAGATACCAGCTCATAATATGCATACTTTGTATCGGCTTCCGTTTCAAACTGCAGCACATATTCATTATATTTACCGTAATGAAGAATCTCGGAAGCACCATAATCATCTGTCAGCTTCCTGCCGTCCGTCAGAACCATAAGGCGCTTCAACTGATAGGTATCATCCGCCTTTTCCTTCTGAATGTTCTTATCTTCCGCATCTGCCAACTCTGCCGAATCCTGTTTCTCCGGTTCTTCCCACGTATCATTGATCAGAGCAACTACATCTGATGCATCATCCACTTCTTTTATCTTTGCATTCAGTGCATATTCACTCTGTATATTCTGTTCAGACTGTGTAGAAGCATCCTCTGTGTCTATCGAAGCCTCACTCCGGTTCATCAGATCATCTGATTCTTTATTATGCGCAGCATCCCCACTCAGCTCTGACACAGTATAAGAATCTCCGTGAATCCGAATCGTATTCTCCCGAGTATCCTCCGAAGGCAGATTCTCTATGTCGTATGTATGTATCGACGTTTTATTCGAATCTGTTCCTGTCTGATCCGAAAATCCTGTCTTCTTATCCGACAGTCCACCCCATGTAAAAACTGTGCATGTCAAAACGGCAGCCATTCCGATACAGATTCCTGCTTTTTTATAATTTGTCTTTCGACTGTTATTCTTTGAATCTTTTCTCATATTTTTCTCTTTCCTTAAAAACTGTCTTATGGCAGCATTATTCTTTATTGTAGCACATATCAAAAGTTTTGTGAACCGACGCGGCACTTTCAGGCAAAGGAATTTCACGAACATTTTATAGTCATTCTATCCATTTCATGTTAGAATAAGACATTCAATGAAATCGGAGGAATTTTTTATGAGTAACGAAGGCAAGAAATGTACGGTTCACTATACAGGAACATTTAACGACGGAACCAAATTTGATTCATCTTATGACCGTGGGGAACCGATCGACTTTGTATGCGGTGCAGGCATGATGATCAAGGGCTTTGACGAAGCGGTTAAGGGCATGGCGATCGGTGATATCATCGATGTACACCTTATGCCGGAAGAAGCATACGGCATGCCGGATCCCGACAATATCTTAACTGTTGAGATCAGCCAGCTTCCCGGTGCTGAAGATCTGGAAATTGACCAGAAGGTATTCCTGTCAAATCCTGCCGGACAGTCTTTCCCTGTTAAGGTAACCGCCAAGGATGACACTACGATCACCTTTGATGCAAACCATGAGATGGCAGGCAAGGAACTGAACTTCAAGATTGAACTTCTGGATGTAGAATAAACAGGAAAAAATTATGTACACCTGATATAAAATCTCCCAGACGTTCCGGATATGATATACTACGAATTTCTACTCGTCACACGCATCTATTCGCTCATGCTCCTGTGCCAACTCGCCTTTCAGGCTCAAACAGGCACCCGCATTCGCTGATAGCGTGTTTCTCGCAACAAAATTCTCGTATCTATCATATCCGGAACGTCTGGGAGATTTTTTATACCAAGTATACCACATTATATCCTCTAACATCTTCTCAATCTACATAAGCCTGAATCCAGCTTGTAATACAAAACTGCCATATTAAGACCTCAAGCGAGGATTTCGTTATGAAATGCATATACCAGCAAATGTGGGTGCCTGTCTGAACCCAAAGGGCGAGTTGGCACAGGAACATTTGCGAATCAGGTATATGCAGTTCATCGAAACCACAGCGTGTCTTAATATGGCAGTTTTGTATTACAAACCAATTCAGGCTTTATTCATTTTACTCGTCGAATTCGTAGTCTTTGCCCGGAAGGATTGCGTTTAAAGCAATTCCAAGGATAGCTGCGATAGCAAGTGATGTTAATGTGATAGATGTTCCTGCAACTGTGAAGGTAATACCATTACCGAATCCAAGTCCGCTGACAAGGATAACAGCTGCAACGATCAGGTTACGCGACTTTGTGAAATCCACCTTGTTCTCAACAACATTACGAACACCGATAGCTGAGATCATTCCATACAGCATGAAGCTGACACCACCGATGATCGATGCAGGAAGTGAACCGATACACTCAGCAACCTTTGGTGAAAAGCTGAGAAGGATCGCATATACAGCAGCCAGACGTACGACTCTTGGATCGTATACACGGCTAAGCTCAAGAACACCGGTATTCTCACCGTATGTTGTATTTGCAGGGCCGCCGAATGCAGCAGCAAATGCTGTAGCAAGACCATCACCGATCAGAGTTCTGTGAAGTCCCGGATCCTTGATGAAATTATTTCCTGTTGTAGCTGAGATTGCCGAGATATCTCCGATATGCTCCATCATGGTCGCAAGAGCGATAGGTGCCATTACAAGGATGGAAGTAATATTGAATTTACAAAGCTGGAACGGAGGAAGATCCACCCATCCGGCATCCTTTACTGCCTTAAATGTGAAGATTGCAGATCCGTCCGGATTGTGAACACCACATTTGAAAAGAATAAATGCAACTACATATGAGATCACAACACCCATAAGAATCGGAATGATCTTGAACATTCCTTTGCCCCAGATATTAAAAATTACGATAACTGCAAATGCGATAATTGCAAGAATCCAGTTTGTTTTTGCATTATTTACGGCTGATGGCGCAAGACTCAGACCGATACAGATAATGATCGGACCGGTAACAACAGGTGGAAGGAAACGCATAACTCGTTTTACGCCAACCAGTTTTACAACCAGTGCAAGAACCAGATACAACGCACCTGCTACTACGATACCACCACATGCATAAGGTAATTTCTCACCCATAGACATATCTTTGAAGATTCCGGTATCAAGATTTGCGACTGTGTGAAAGCCTCCTAAGAAAGCAAATGAGGAACCCAAAAATGCAGGCACCTTTAATTTTGTACATAAATGGAAGAATAATGTTCCGATTCCGGCACAGATCAGTGTAACCTGAATGGATAAGCCCTCTCCATTAAAATAAGTATTTACCAGAATCGGTACTAAAATAGTTGCACCAAACATGGCAAACATGTGCTGCAAACCTAACAGCAACATTTTCGGAACACCCAGTTCCCTTGCATCATAAATCGCTTCTTTTTTCTGATTCATAATAATCTCCCTTCTTCTATTGTACCTGTTTTACTGTGATACTATCGATCGAAATGCACGCCTTCTTTCGACAAAATCTCCAGCACACCATCTTTACGATGATAACATAAGAAGGGAGATTTGTGAACTGCAAATCTCCCTGTTTTTTTATAAATTTGTTATATTTGTAAAAACTTTCGATATTGAAAGTTTTTAGGTCGTTTTTGTTTCAGATCATTCAATTTTGAACATTACGATCAAATGACTTATTCAACATTTTTCAGCGCCTCATCCATCGGGATCCGTTTGATCCTTCTTACCTGGAAGACAGCGATGATTCCATAGGCTGCCATCGCCAGGATAAAGATCGCAGGATAAATATACGGAGCAATATAGATCGTCATCCATCCACTGATTGCTTCCTTCATCATCACATAATAGATGCCGGAGATCGCCACCTGTGAGAGAATGATTCCAAGGATGACACATACTGCCATCACCCAGGTTGTTGCAGACAGATACAGCTTGTTGATCTCTTTGTTCTCATATCCAAGGATCTTTACCATGGATATTGATATGGTATTCCTCTCAATGATCAGCTTTGTAAGCAGATAAACCATCAGCATGAACATCGCCAGTGCGAATACCTCAAACATATAGAACATCTGCCCCATGGAACGATCAAGCTGTCTTGATACCTTTGTCAGATCTTCCTCTGTGACGACTGTCGCGATCAGCTTCTCATCAATATCAGTCAGCTTCTCATTTGAGAAATATCCGGAGAAATATCCCTCTTCGACATCGAACATTTCCCGATATGTCTTCTCATTCATAAATACTGCCAATGCCGCAGGATATGTGCACACACCGGAAACCTTTATCTTATAAGAATCGGATGAATATTCCTTATCCAGCGTGATCGTATCCCCGTTTTTCAGTTTATATTTGTCACGAAGTCCGTCAGAGATCAGCATTTCTCCATCCGCAGGCTGTACCTTGGAATACTTGCTGTCATCCGAGATACCATAGACCATGACTTCTTCATCTCTTATATCTGTTTTATAGATCAGGGAAGTTACCAAGTATTTCTCTGCATCCTTGTTCTCTGTTTCCACAGGCATTTTCAAAACGTACTGATAATCCGCAAGCATGTTGTCCAGTGTTTCATCCTGATAGTGTTTTAAAAGTGGCGACATCATCATTCCGAACATCAGCAGAACGATCGCAAATGTTACTCCAATAAACAATACGATATAGCTTGGCAGATTCTGCAGGATCACACGTATACGGAATCTGGTAAAGAAACGGAAATGTGGCAGCTTGACCGCTTTCTTTCTCCTTGACTTTGAAAGATCCCGTCTGATAAACCGAAGCGGTGACATACGGAGCTTCGAATAGATCATCCATGCTGTTATGACAAGCATCAGCACGATCGGAATAACCGTCGTTTTTACAAATGCTTCCGCATTCCATTTTGTCACATATTTTGTCAGACTGTAACTTCCATAATACATTGCCACACAGACATTTTTAAATACTGTATATCCCAGAACATTTCCGATTACAGCTGCTACAAATGTAACCAGGATCGGAAGAGAAATGTAATGTGCCAGTAATTCTCCTCTTGTGTAACCGGAGGCCCGAAGAGTACCGATCGTGCCGGCTTCCTTTACGATCGTATTGTTGATCGTAATCGCAAAGATAAATGCCATGATCACGATTATAATATAAAGCAGTGTTTCCACCATTATCGAATCACTACCCATATCCTCTCCGGTAAAATTAATTGCCTGATTCGTATATCTTGGAATAAACTTCTCCACTTCTCCATACTGACTGATCACCCTTGCAAGATCATCGGATACATCCTTCTCCGCTTTCTCATCTTCAGGTTCATCGTCATAGATCCAGGCATAAGAATAATGCATCAGCCCTTTGTCAAAGCTTTCAAACCGTTCATCCGTTACGATCGCAACACCGAACAGCACGGAATCAAACATCGTATCATTGTTATTCTGGAATAATGTGCTGTAATCAGATAATGCTACAAAGCCCGATATCTTATATGTCTGCCCATCAACCGACAGATCATCTCCTACCTTGATCCCATTATTTTCCGCATACATACGGTCAATTGCAATCTCGTCCTCTGCCGTAGGGAACGCTCCCTTCATCAGACAAACCTTATCCACATCTGTACGATTCTTAAAAATACGGAGTGTACTTTCATCCCCATCTTTTTCTACGATTTTCTCATAGTAATAATTCTCATACAGCTTTACACCCTCATCTTCAATCGCTCTCTTCACCTCGGATGATGCTTCATCCTTGTACTCAAAATTACCATTCTCGATATTATACTTATCAAAGCTCTCATCATATGTAGCGATCATACTCTTACCGGCTACCAGAAAGCCGGACACAAAACCAATACTCAAGATCATAAACAGGAAAATAACCAGATACTTTCCGAGATCGGCAGCCAGTTCCTTCGGCAGCCGTTTCCATAATGGATTCTTCATATTATAAATTCTCCTTTTCTCTCTTCCACTTCTGTATTACCAGTCAAGCTCCATTGCAGGAACCTTTACATCATTTACTATATTCTTACGGATCATTCCATCACGCAGTTTGATCACACGGTCTGCCATATTCTTGATCGCATCATTATGTGTAACCATGATAACGGTATTTCCATATTTCTGATTTACATCCTCGATCAGCTTCAGGATCTCTTTCGAGGTCTTATAATCAAGTGCACCTGTCGGTTCATCACAGAGCAGGATATCCGGATTCTTAACGATAGCCCTTCCGATCGATGTTCTCTGCTGCTGTCCACCGGACAACTGATTCGGAAGCTTATGTCTGTGCTCATATAAACCAAGCGTCTTTAAGATATCATCGACATCAAGCGGTGAATCACTTAAATATGCACCAACCTCTACATTTTCCTTTACGTTCAGATTCGGGATCAGATTATACATCTGGAATACATAGCCAAGATGCTTTCTTCTGTACTGTGTCAGCGTCTTCTCATCCATATCAACTGTTTTTTCCCCATTGATCGCTATATAACCACTGTCCGCATTATCGATTCCGCCTATGATATTCAATAGCGTAGACTTACCGGAGCCGGATGGTCCAAGCAAGACACAGATTTCTCCCTTCGTCACTGTAAAATCCAGTCCTCTTAATACCTCTGTCCGGTTCTCCCCTGATCCGAAGCTCTTTTTCAGACCACTGATCTGTAAAAAATTCTGATTTTTCATTTAACTGTTCCTCCTTTTTAACTCGTCCAACAATATTCTTCTAAATGCTGTGTAATTATTTATTCTTTTCTTTGAACATTTGATTATTTGTTCATATGATTAATAACACATGCATAGGTTGTTGTCAACCCTTTATCTGTTTTTAGTTAGTTTCTTCTAACATTATACTGTCAAATTTCTGTCTTTGTATACAAAAAGCCGGTACTTATTGATAAAAAATATCAACAAGCACCGGCTTTTTACCGGATGACTCATTTAAAAGTAATATTCCCGGATCTCACAGTTCTTAATCCCGAAATGCGCGAACTCTTCATTTGTCATATCATAGAAATATGACTGTACGATTCTTGAAATTCCATTATGCGCAACCAGCAGATATGTCTTATGATCCGACTCCGCCTTTACATCATCTAACAGATTATAGACACGCTGGCACAGATGCATCATCGTCTCTCCACCATCATAATGATCGAGGAAATGGGATTTTGCTTCCATGAATTCTTCTCCATTTCTGGGTGTTGATTCAAACCGTCCAAAGTTCTGCTCCTTTAATCTCGGCTCCATCCGCATCGGAATTCCTGTCATCTCCGATATATGTCTGGCAGTCTCGGCAGCACGAACAAGCGGTGAATATAATATCTCATCGATTCCCGGCTGTTCCTCCGCCAGCTTTCTTCCAAGCTCCTCTGCCTGTTGATGTCCAAGCTCCGTCAGTTCAATATCAGTTGCACCGCATATCTTATTCTCCACGTTCCAGATCGTCTGTCCGTGTCTTGTAAAAAATACTTTTCCCATGTTGTCTCCTTATTCTCATACTATAGAATTGTACGGTGGCTCTGAGACGAGAAGGGTGTAACAGCGCACTCTCGTCTCAGAGCCACCGCACAATTCTATCCAGACGACACTTTCTATGATGGGAGATAATGCAAAGCAAGTGGCCATAGCAGCACACTGCCTGCTCATCTCCCATCATAGAAAGCGCCTGTTTATTGGATTATATATACTATAATTTCACACCGGCTGTCAACTTTATTCCATAGGATTTCACAGGCTCATTCATGTAAGAACCTCTACAGACGTTCAGCAATCGCAATTCCGGTAGCGGTAGCTGCAAGGCCTCCTTTTCCTGTCGCCAGAAACGATCCGTATAACCCGATCTTCACCTTTCGGATGGGTTCATCCATCAGCTTATAACAGATATATCCGATCCTTACTGCACCTGCCGTATGCGAGCTGGACGGTCCGACCATGACCGGACCTACAATATCAAAAATACTCATTCTGCCACCTTCCTGTTAAAAGGAAAGACCACCGATATCTTCTGCTTTCCATACAACTCTGTCGCCCAGAAATTCCATGAACTGGCATTCGATACTCCGGTGGCCTTTCACCTTATACTATGAAATTGTCATATGATCATCTATCATGAGAACATATTCACAGCTTTTATTTTATCTTCTTATATGTTACCTTTGAAGGCATCTTCGCTTTCTTCAAAAGTTTCACATACTTAGTATACTTACTCTTCGGAAGTTTTACAACCGGTTTTTTATGAATACCGTTAAATACGTTCTTACCAACTGTCTTAAGCTTCTTTGATGTGATCGTAATATTCTTAAGCTTTGCATCCTTATAGAATACCTTACTTCCAAGCTTTGTCACACCCTTACCGAGTTTAACGGTTGTAAGTGCCTTACATCCTTCAAATGCGCTGTTACCGATCGTCGTTATATTATCTCCGATCGTTACGGACTTCAGATATTTATAACCCTTAAATGCATTCTTATTAACCGCTGTAATCTTATAAGAGATACCACCGATCTTGACTGTCTTGCCAAGCTTCAAGGTCTTAAACTTCTTATTTGTCTTCTTATAAGAGCTTCCTGTTACCGTAACGGTTCCCTTGCCATTTGTAGCTGCCTTGGTCACTTTATACTTCACACTCTTTACTGCATAAGTCTTGCCCTTACTGATCGTAATATTGAATGTCTTGCTTAATGTGCCGGTATAACCATTCTGTCCCTTGATGGTCATGGTTGCCTTTCCAGCATTCTTATTATTCTTGTAAGCCACTACATAATCTTTTCCTGCTGTAAGAACCTTACCGCCTAATGATACCGTAAGCTTGGACTGTACCTGTGCTTTTCCGGTATATGCTTTGTTCACGATACCGGATACAACTGCCTTGCTGATATCCGTAACTTCCGGTGTTCCGGGATTCGGATCAACCGGATTTGGATTGTCAGGTGTCGGATCAACCGGGTTCGGCTTATCAGGATCCGGAGTCTCCTCCTTCTTTGGCAGAATTTCCTGCTTCTGATAACCACAGACTGTACATTCATAGGTCTTAATACCGGTTGCCGTTGTTGTTGGAGCCTTCGTGATCTCTCCGGCATTAAATGTATGTTCTTCTGCTTCTGTCTTATCTCCGCATGTACATTCTTTCCAGTGCTTCGTTGCATCTGACTTCCAGACAAATGTATGAGCATGTTCCTCACCAACCAGGATTCTTACTGACAGGATAATACCCTTATGAGCATTGCTCCATCCAGCAGTTTCTGTCCAATCATAATTTGTGATATCACTCGGCTTATAACATACCTTATAATCTCCCGCTTCATTTATAACAGTTGTTTTTGCTGTATACCAGTAGTAATAGCCGCCTTCAACATCCGGAAGCTCTACATCCCCTAATACAGTTCCCTGTTTCACCGTTATCGCATCAAGTTCAGGCTTGAATCCCGGTTTTGCAGGTTCAACCATTACTGTAATTGTAATATCCTCTGCATTTTCATAAATATCTCCGTTTTTCGGAGTATAGACTGCCTTAAATGATCGGCTTCCTACCTCCCCAAGGGAAATGCTGTCATCTACCCAAGCAAATGTTCCATCTTCTGTCTCCGGAATTGTTACATCTGCAAGCGTCTGTCCATATGTTCCCTTCAAATCTGTCGGAACTGTATAAGCCGGAATCTGTTTCTCTGATTTCACTGTAAGTTTCACTTTGATCCTTACAGATCCATTTGCCAATACTTCATAAGCATCTTCCGCAATATTTGCCTTGCTCCAATCATAATTAGCTGTATCTTCAGGAACAAAATATGCATCGTACACTTCTGTTCCTGCCTTTGTAATAATCGTCTCGGCATCTACCCATTCATATGTACCTAACTTTGATGTCGGAAGTGTTACGCTTTCCAGCGTCTTACCTGCAATACCGGAACATGTGCCAGGAGTTTCCATAACCGGTGTTCCCTTGGCAACCTTTGCAAATGTCAGCTTAAATGCTGCAACTGTCTGATTCTTACCGCATACCTTGATCGTTACAGTCTGTTCCGTCTCGGACGCTTTCTTCGGTGTTCCGTAAATCTTTCCATTCTTTAATTCCAGACCGGAAGGAAGTATCGATCCGTTATCCAGAGAATAAACAACCTTTGCAGTTTCACTGTCAATGTCATTTGTGATTTTTAAAGCGGTCAGATCATACAGCGGTTTATCAGCTGTTGTTGTAACACCTACAACTGCGGTATCTACCACATCCTCTGTCTTATCAAGTGTTATGACTGTAGCAGTATCATTCTTCATATTTATCGTAAACGTATCCGGCGCATATGGCATATTAGCAGTCCATAAGGTCTCATTCTGCTTGGTCATTGTATTGCCGCCATTTTTGTATGTGATCGTATCTACTGTCAGCCCCTCTACAGGTGTTCCGGAAACAGTTACCGTTACTGCCACACCACCCTTGATGTAGACGGAATCATCGCCTTCAATACCGGAAGTCTTCATATAGGAGGCTGTTATCGGTGCGATTGAAACCGGTGCCTTATCCGCATCCTCAAAGCAGAATTCCGGATATATCAACTCTGCTTTATAATAAATTGTTGAATAATATGATAATGACGAAGCTCCCATTTCCGGTATCCTGGAAGTAAGAATCACACCATTTCCGATTGAAGTTGTACTTACACCCTGCTGTAAAACACCATCATTAATGATCTTTCCTGAATTCGTCAGTTTACCAAACCAGAAGGATGCATCCGCTTTATTGATAAATGCGGCCGAACTGTTAATCGTTAATGTCGTTGCGCTCCACAGAGTAACTTCACCTGCATTTGTAAATGTTCCCGCTAATGTTGTTTTTGAATTTTTATCACCCTTACAAGTAAATGTTCCATTATTGGTCAATGTTCCATATAATTCGGCATCCCCTGTATAATCGACGGATACGCCATCAGCAATCGTAACTTCTGCTCCGTCCAGAGTTTTCAGATCCCTGGCAGAGATATCTTTATCAATAGTATAAATTCCGCCAATACATACATCCGGCAGCTTCTTGTCAATATAATCTTCAGCATAGAAGCTTTCATTTATCGTACATTTACCACTCAGATATGTAACCTTGCCTCTGACGGAACCACTTACGGTACGTTTCACACGAACATTATTCAATGTACAGTCAGCAGCTAAGACATAACCATTTGCTCCTGTCTTATCTGTAACATTTAAATTATTCACTGATCCTTGTCTAACCAGTGAACCGGTCGTATAGAATCCGTCATTTCCATATATGCCATATGAATTCGTGTTAATCAATACATTCAGATCACCCTTGATCTCCGAATCATAGGACACAATATTTGTTCCACTTCCGCCAAGCTGCCAGTTTCCGATAACATCGTAATTTACATTTCCGTTTACAGTACTCTTGGAAAATCCATATGCAGATGATTTGCCACTGATCTGGCTACCATTATAATTTGCAAATGCATACCGGCTTCCCGATGCGCCAACCGTGATCTCTGCATTTTTATTTACTGTACTCTGCGATGCAATATACATCTTATATTCTTCTTGTAAAGATGTCTGTACCATCTGTGCCTGATCTGTAAACCGGAATACCAGTTCATCGGCCGTTGCAGTGTTCAAGCCATATACATATCGGTACATTTTACCGTCTGTAGCATAAAGTTCTGCTTTCTTTACATTCGCATAATATGCTACAGCTGTCTCATAGGATATCTGACCACCCTTAATAAATAATCCGACTGTACCATCGACCTGTGCAAGGTTGCTTTCACTCTTTGATGATCCCTTAGCTCCATATAATCTACCGATGCTTCCACCATACATATAGATAGTGACATCTCCTTTGTATGGAGTTGTATCTTTATAACCATAAATAGAACGGCTGCTCAGATCATACGAGCTTTTTCCACCTATCTTTAATACCTTTCCATTATCTGCAATACCATCATGATCATCATCCGGATAAATAGATACCTTCTTGCCCGTGCTGTCCGATTCATCCGGAAGGATTACAACAGAATGGCCCTTCAGGTCAATATCACTATATGCTTTTGCATCCAGTTCCTCATTCAGATCTGTTTCTTTATATCCGGCTTCTTTTACCGTAAATAAGATCTTACACTCTGCTACAGAACCATTTCTTCCTGTGATACGGAAGGTAGTCTCTGTCGTTTCTGCCGTATCTGCAAGTGTACCAACTACCTGATCACCATCTAAAGTTAACCCCTCAGGAAGCTTTGAGCCTTCCTTGATCTTATATTTCTTTGTCGATCCGTACTGTGCTGTTGTATCATTTTCAATCTTGATCTGACTCAGATCATATGCCGGATTTTCTGTAGTATACTCTGTTCCCTTCACTACTGCCGGATCTGCATACAGCTTCTTACAGCTGATCTGCTTTGGAATATAAGAAACGTATAATGTCATTTCTTCCTGTGGTATTGCCATCAAACAGCTTCCGTTTGTTCCTTCCACAGCATCTCCATCATTTAAAGATAATACAGCTGTATATCCTGCTATATCTTTATATTTAACATGCTGTGTTATATTTCCGCATAGGAAATAATCTGATCCATTGCCGTCCTCTCTGGTAAGAAAGTACCAATAATCTGCATAATTAAATGGATCACTTCCAAGATTAGATGATGCAGTTATCTTGAAATACAGATTTGACCAGTCACTGATATCCGTTCCATCCGCAAATGCTCCTGCCACAATCCACTTTGCCTTATTAGAACAGCTCTTTGCCGAAACAACACCTTTATGATAAATTATTCCCGATGTATTATCTGTCTGAATCGTATCTGCGGTCAGGGTCGCTGTCTTTTCAATATGTACCCATGAGTGACCTGGTGCAAATGTTTCAAACTCCGCTTTGGAATAAAACCATTCTTCTGCATAAATGCTGCCTGTTTTAGCAAATTTATCTGCTTTTACACTACTGTTAAAGGTAACCTTTGTTCCACTGCCTACTGTCAATGTTCCTGTCAGTTCAACAGCTTCATCAAATATTATGTTGGCATAATCTTTTACCTCTATGGACGCAGCCGAAATCTTATCATATGAATGATACTTTCCGCCTATGGATACCACGCCATTATTATCAAGCAGTGATCCTGTCGGCTCTGTATAAGTTGAAGAATTTTTTATAGCAACATTTGCTGTTGCATTTTCCCCTTTTCTGATATATACATATCCACCAACAGTTCCTGATCCCATGCCGTACACATTATCTACCGTACCGCCTTGGATTTCTAATATAAGAGCATTTTTCTCAGGATATGTAATGGTGGCATTCGACTCTCCATAAATAGTTCCTACTGTGCCACTAAGTACTGTGATCTTTACCGGATAATTCCATGAATCTACGCCGGAAATTCCATAAATTGTATACGCTGACAGATCTCCACTATATATTGCCTGTTTGCCATCTGCCTTACCATCCAGATCATCGTCTGCAAAGATACCGGTAAGGATCGTTCCGTCATCCAGCGATCCGGTCTGCTGAATTACTGCCGACATGCCGTTCAGACAAATCTCTTTCTTTTGTTCATCTATTGTCAATCGTTCGGCTGTACTTTCCTGCATCTGCTGTTTTGTGGACACGATAACATTCAGTTTTAGTACAGCCTCTGTTCCGTTTTTTGCTGTAACATGGATATCTACACGTTTTCCGTCCTCGTACAATGTAGAAGGTGTTCCGACGAGCTTTCCATCCTCTATCTTCAAACCTTCCGGAAGTGTATAAACAGCATCCTCTGTATATCTAACTGTACCTTCTTCTGCATCGTCAAAGATCATAAGTCTGGTCAGATCATATAACGGTTTGTCTGCCGTGTATGTCGTATTCAATACAGCACATGGATCTGCAGCTGTCTTTTTTATAGTAATTTGTTTCCCTTCAGCTGTGACAATAACCGTCACCGGTTCATCCGGCATATCAAAACTGTAATTACCCCTGATTTCTGCCAGTTCTGATGCCTGTGTTTCTGATGCTTTCTTTAAAACAACCGACACCAGATTATAGCCTTTCATATATGATGGATATACACTAATGGTCTGTCCGTTTTTACCATAATAAACATCCGGATCTAATGATATCGTTTCATTGGAACTGATCGATACCCGACTTGCTTTCTCATCATATTCAAGACTGATCGGATAATAGATCTCAACTTCCTTTTTCTCTGCCTGAATCGTTCCCCCATTCAGATATATCTTGGATTCCGAAGATGAAGTAAGATTCTTTATTGTTTTTGCTGTCAAAGTACCCTTATTCAATACCTTTGCAAAATATGGTATATAGATATTTTCATTTGCTGTTACCGTCACATTATCCGGGATTAAAACAGTAGCATATCCACTACTATAATTTGCATATGTACCAAAATAAACATTATCTGCTGTTACATCTTCCTTCAGTGTAACAATTCCACCATAATACACATCATTTCCGATTGTCACTACAGCAGAGCCTGTCTGATTTCTATTTGGTGTTACATAATAATTTACAGGAAGCTTACAGTTATCCTTAACTGTCATAGTCAGGATCTGCCCATCCGCTAGCTGATTACCAAAACTAAGAGCACTCAAGGCACTGAAATCTGTATTATCGATCAGAACCGTTGTTGTATTTTCAGTTGCCCGTGAAATATTATCTGCAAATGTAAGTGTATTTGGTGAGCGTCCTGTAATTTCACTGTCTTTTATCGTATATTTTGAATCACCATACAGATAAGAAGATCCAACTATTGTTAATGAGTTAGTACGGACTCCTGTCATTTCTACTGTAAAATTACCATTTACGGTTATACTATTGGTAATATCATAATATCCATTTGCCGCAAATGAACAGGAATCAATCAATGGATCACCATTTGCATCCAGAATTGAGCTGTCATTTTCATTGGCAGATATAAGCTCTACATTCTTCTCAACAGTAATGCCGCAAAATCCGGTATAACTATTAAAAATATTTTCTGACGTATGAAGTATACAATCTTTTTCAAAATAGCCCTGATTTATACCAAAAAGTGTTCCTGATACAATACACTTTTTTATTGTAACTGTCAGTGTTTCTTCATCTTTCTTATTCTCTGAATTGTATCCATTGTATCCATAAATAAGACTTCCCTTACAGTTACTCATACTGATATCAGTCTGTCCCATTACATTAGTTGTCCCTGACTGGAATCCATAGATATTACACCCGGTAGCATCTATATTTGTTATATTCATTTTCAGAGAATAAACCTGCTGTGCATATACCTGACCATATACAATACCCTTTGCCGTACATCCATCAATCGATATAGTCACAGCATATGTTCCGTCAGCAGGATTCTTTCTGCTTAAAAAAGCGCCCGCATAATCACCGTAAATTGCGCCCTTACAATTACAATCCTTTATCCGGATATTAGCTGTTCCCTCTACGACAGTCTGCATAGTGCCATAGATGCTGCCAAAGGTTCCGCTGCCTCCAAGGATCTGTACGTCAAGGTTTCCCTTAACATAACTGTTATTTTTAGCGCCATAGAATGTCCAGTCCGATCCTGTATAATTCTTTAATGTAACATTCAGATCTCCGCTACAGTTTGCGCCATCCAATACAGCAAAGGATGCACTGCTGCTACTTTCCGCATTTACTCCGTCTGCATCAAAATTTACATTTCCCAGCACCTTACAACCGGATGATGCAACGGAACTACCTACACCATTTTTCAAGGTAATACCCTGAAATGTAATGTCCAAATCTTTCTGAACCTCTGCTCCTTCATGTAGGATCTGGACAACTTCATATGAACCACCATTCAGATTTACTGCTGCATTACCGGATACAGAAGCTGTCCGGGCTGCTACCAGACTACCGAGTTCACATCCAGTGCCAACGGTGACTTCTACATCTCCGTTTATCTGTGATTTCTCCGCAGCCACTACGGCAGAAATTTGCACAGAATTCATAATCTGAAGCTTTAAAGCCGGCTGAGAATTGCTCTCCGAATCCAGTAAACTTTCATATATCCCCTTCACGCATCCGATATCCGCTCCATCCACCGTGATCGCCATCGGTTTATCATACTTCTGCTGATAGAGACCATAGATCGGCATTCCGCCGGAACAGATGATATCCGCACTTCCATCCAGCATAAATGCTGTCTCTCCTTCATCAACCTTTCCATTCCTGTTCTTATCATTATATATGTTAATACATTCCTTATCTGACGTAGAATTCTCAGACATACGAATGACGGCAGAATTACCATTCAGGTTAATTCCCAACGTATTCCCCGAATCATTCTTTATATAGGTAACTCCCCTCGACGGATCTGCTGTCTCATAGCTTTGATCCGTTCCGCTGTCGCTCTGTACTTCGGTTGCTGCATGTGCAGGTATTCCCTGCGTTATGCATAATCCTGCCGCAAGAGCAAATCCTGCTACATATCCTCTCATGTTTCGTTTTCTCATTCTGTCCTCCATTCATTGCTGTCCGGAACCGCATTCCGCCAATTCCTGTGTATACGTTGATATACTATAAATTGCCAGTTATCCAACCCCTTGGGATAACTGGCAATGTCATTATGTTTCCGGTTGTGATACCTTGGGCATATTTTTGTGTAATCTTCTAATTTATTGCACAATTTCGTATTAATTTTGTGAGAAACTATCCAAATTTATCACACCACGGATATTGTAGCACATAATTTTTATAAATACTATTCACAATTTTGCAACATATTTTTAGGTATTTTTACTAATTTCAGCATTTTATTTGTATAATTTGTACTATACACTGCTGACATATACCGAGTATTCCTATATAAACCCATACGCTTTCCTGTATCCATTCCTTTTTACAAAATAAAAACGCGACCGGAAAGATCATGACAGTTATCTCTTAACACCACTGTCTTTACCTTTCGATCACGTTTTTTATTATATTCCGGCATTCTTATAATGGGCTCTACCAAAACACACGATATTTACTTTTTGATTATCTTCTTCTATTTGTAAGCAACAGCAGACGTACGAGTTGAAGAATCGCTGTTACCATTGCTGCCACATAAGTAAGTGCCGCGGCAGTTAAAACTCTCTTAGCACCGCCAAGTTCTTCTTCCGTCATAAAGCCGCCATTTCTTAAGATTGCAATGGCTCTGCCCGAAGCATTGAACTCAACCGGCAATGTTACGAACTGGAATACAACGACCAGCGAGAACAAAATGATTCCGAATGTAATACATACGTCCAGTCTCGGGATCAGTAAACCGATTAGGATCAATGGCCATGATAATGTAGAACCAATGCTTACAACAGGCACGATCGCCGAACGAAAGCTAAGCGGTACATATCCTTCCGCATGTTGAATTGCATGACCACACTCATGTGCTGCTACGCCTATTGCTGCAATCGACCTGGAACCATATACATTCTGTGACAGGTTCAGTGTATGCTCCTTGGGATTATAGTTATCCGTTAATTCGCCTGCGATCGGTCGAATCGCCACATCTGTAATTCCTGCATTTCTGAGGATCATTGCTGCCACCTGCTCTGCAGTAAATCCTGATCTTGTCGATACTTTCTCATATTTCTTATACGCCGATTTCACCTGAGCAGATGCGATCAGAGACAGAACAACTCCGATCAGAACTAAAATATACGTTGGGTCAAAATAAAAATAAGGCATATCACTCATCTCTTTCTTATAGTTTATTTGTAATAGTCTTTCCCTTTAAATTCTCCCGTTTCCAACGGAATATACAAAATCCTATTTTCTTCTTCTCTTTGATTTTTTATCCATCGATTCTCCATACATTTCTCTGTACATTTCTTCTCGTGGATCAACCTCATCATTTTTTCTGTCTGCCAGAAGCACTCTGCCTACAAACCCAAGTCCTCCAAAGATCAGTACCAGAATTAACAGCCAATCAAATAATGTCATACTGGTAAGATGAATATTTGTTGACAAAATAACTGCTATTACGATCAAAAGTCCTGCCAATGCAGAAAAAACCTTTGATGCAAATGAATCTGTCATAAACATCCATACAATTCCAATGATCAACGGAATCACTACCATACCGGAACTGACTCTTGCTCCCCAGATTGACAATCCTCCAAATGAAGAAAAGAAACTGGATGATACAATTACTTTCTGAGACAATATAAATAACCCTGCTACCAGCATAACGATTCCGGCAACAAATGTCATTAGCTCATGTTTTGGTTTCTTCATATACTCCTCCATTTCTAACACTGTGTAGAAATCAATCTGTTAAGCTGTAAACTTCACTGCTGTTCCGGAAACAAGAATTTCTGCGCCACCGGCAACAATTGTTGTTGAAGCAAATCTGACATTTACGATCGCATCTGCTCCCATGCTCATAGCCTGATTGATCATATACGAAATCGCCTTATCTTTTGCATCAGCCATCATCTGTGTATACGCCTGCATTTCTCCTCCTACCATATTACGAAAGGATGCACCGATATCTTTTCCGATATTCTTACACATAACACAACAACCTGTTACCAATGAGATCACCTGATACTCTCTTCCCGGTATATTTTCTGTATTTACTACTACCATTTTCTTTTCCTCCTGTGTTTTCCATAACCTTTTTATTTTCCTGCTCCCTGCAGGCTTCTTTATCATACCACGAATAAACGCAACCTGTAAATCATTTTATACCGCACGTTAATCCCGTTAAAACATGCATTTTTTATGTGTTCTTTTCACAATTCATTGACACCCTGAACATAGAATAAACACATTTATCCTTTAATATGAATACCATCAAAGGAAAACAAAACCAAGAGGGCATCACCGAAAATGTGGTCAGAGCAAGCGTTTTCGACTGTATGTCCTCATATCTAAAAAAGTGCATACCTGAATATCAGATACACACTTTATAATTATTGCTTACTTTCATTTTTCATAGATTCCCTTCCTTCGCCCCGTGGCATTACCTGCCGCGGGGCTTTTGTTATCCTGACAGAATATATATATTCGTTCTGTTATTAAAGGAATGGATCTTTATTTCTTAATCTTTACGCTCTTTGCCGCTCCGGCACTTCTGATGATCTTCTTATATGCTGAAAGCTTCTTCTTGGGAACTCTGATCGTAGCCTTTTTATTGATCTTTGCAAATGCTGATTTTCCAATCTTCTTTGACTTGATCTTACTGCTCTTGATCGTAATCGTCTTCAATTTACTGTCACCGTAAAAAGCTTTGCTTCCGATCTTTGTAACCTTTGCAGGAATAGTGATCTTCTTCAGTGCGATACACTTTGTAAATGCTCCATTACCAATCGTAGTCAGCTTGGCATTCAGGGTAACACCTGTCAGCTTCTTGCATCCGTAAAATGCATTCTTACCGATTGATTTGACATTGCTTCCAAGCTTCACTGTTTTTAACTTTTTACAGTTCTTGAATGCATTATTTCCAATCGATGTAACCTTGAATTTATAACCCTTATACATGATCGTAGCCGGAACCTTAGCTGTCTTTAATGACTTACCCTTAGTTCCATATAACGCTACCATTCCTTTCGTCTTGTGAGACTTTGTTATCTTATATTTCAGATTTCCGACTGTGAATTTCTCACCGACATCCGGAAGCTTTGCTTTTACAAATTTCTGGATGTACTGGTTCTTTGATGTATCTATGTCATTCTGATTTGCTCCGGCAAAGCTGTTCTTAGATACATGAGATACATTTGGAGGAATCACCATCTCATGAATATTTCTGCAATCCTTAAATGCATTATCACCAATCGTTTTTAAGCTGTCCGGAAGTTTTATAGTATTCAGATTCTGACATCCATCAAAGGTTCCGTCTGCAATCGCCGTGACACCTTCCGGAATATCTACAATATGAAGATTATTGCAGGTCTTAAATGCTCCTGTTCCGATCTCCTCTAAAGTCTTTCCAAGGAATTTCACTTCATTCAGATTGTTGCAGCCATAAAATGCATAAGCTCCAACCTTTCGTAATGTTACAGGTGTCTGCAACTCATGAAGGTTGTCGCTCTCATAAAATGCATAATCAGGAATAACTTCAAGTTTTGTCTTTGATATATCAATCACAATATTCTGGCAATAAGCAAAGCAATACTCCCCGATAGATGTCACACCGGTCGGAAGTGTAAAGCACGAAGCCCCGTCTGTTATATCTGATTTCTGTAAATTATTATTATATGCAAATGCATACGCTCCGATCGTGGATGTCTGGGAACCCTCAGCAAATTTTACTGTATTCAGATTCCCGCACTTATAGAATGCATAATCTCCTATAACCTGCACGGATGCAGGAATTACAAATCCTCCGTTTAATGACACCTGCTCGCAGGCATATGGCAGAAGAGTCACAACTGTCTCCGGTATATTATAAAGACCATTTCCCGTATAATGGAAGGCAGGTGCCAGACGATACATTATCGTTCCATCTTTACTTAACAAAACTTCACCTGTATTTTTAGGATTCGTCACTACCTCATCACCGGAATTATCATTTGGCTGCTGTGTCCATGCACGATCCCATGCATGTGTTGTAAAATATGCATTTGCATCTGCAACAGCAAACTTGCCAACAGAAGTACAACCCGCGAATGCGCCTGTACCGATCTGATTCAGATTTGTCGGAAGTGTTATAACTTTTCCGACATTCTGTTCGGAATTCAAGATAACAAACTTCCCGGTATCCACCCCTGTCACAGAATCAAGCACCGGCTGATACGGATAGATCGTATTCAGTTTACTACATCCGCTAAATGCAAAATCACCAAATGATATTACAGTATCAGGCACTGCTGTAAACTCCAGCTCTGTCATATCTTTAAATACTTCTGCCCCGATTCCTGTAACTGTCACACCACCGATCGTCTGCGGAACCACAATCTCTTTTACATTTCTGTCTCCTGCATAAGCAGTAACCACACCATCAGCACCACAAACAAACAACGTAGCATCCGTATATGTATATTCCTGTCCTTCACCCTCTGCTTTTGCAGTGGCTGCCGAACCAAATAACATCGATACACATATACAGGCCACTGCCGCAAGTGTTATCCATAAGCTTCTTTTCTTTTTCATTTTGTAATATAACCTCCCTTTATAAGTTCTTCTTTTACAGTTTTTTCTCTAAAAACTGCCATGTAAGATTCATTCTACCATGCCCCATCCGAAAAAGATAGTTTATTTCTATTTACCCCTGACAGTCCTCAAATGAATATTCTGCCCACGCCTTTGGAGCTTTCTGCTTTGCAGGATCTGCCCAGAAATCAGAATAATGAAAATCAATCAGTACCTTAAGCCCTGCTTCGGATGCCCATTTACCCATTGTGATTGCAGATGCCAGATCATTATTTCCTCCGCCATAACCATTCCCGTCAGAATCATATGGATCATTCCAGACACGAAGTCTTATATAATTGACACCACAGGATTTGAAGGATGTAAAATATTCCACATTTCCAAGTTCATTTCCGTCGTAATCATAATATTTTACGCCACTGTTCTTTAATGAAAGATAAGATGATACATCAACGCCCTCCAAAAAATCCTGTAAAGAGAACTTATCTTTCAAAATTTTTCATTGAATGTTATTCTCTTCACAGGATTTCAATTTTACTTATATTTTATATCACAGAAGTTATAATCCTTCTGATTTCACTTCACTATTCGTTTCATCCATATGTTCATCTGCATTTTCACTAATTATTGAATCTGTCGTCCTCGTTTCATCTTTGACTGTTCTCTGACAAGCACTCATGCTGCAAGCTATACATATAACTCCCGCTAACAGCAATCCCTTATATCGCCTCATAATGTACCTTTTCCTCTCCCAATCTAATCTGTCTAACCATAGCAGATAAACACCATATCTACGATTTCCTGTATCGACAATTAATATCCTACCATATTAAATTCATAATAAAATGGATATGTACAAAACGACCGGTAGATGTACAAATTAACATCTGCCGGTCATTTTACAACAGGTCTGTCAGCTGCTATCTGTTGCTTCTCTACCCTGCAATTACAGGATCAGAACTCTTTAACTTTTTATTTATCTTTACCACACCCAATACAAACCCTTGATGTCGCATTATTCTTTGAACCACAATATCTGCAGTACCATCCTGTCTGCGTTTCTCTGGAATTACCCATCTGTGCCGCTGCCGAAGCCAGACTGGGTTTCCCACTATTTGGTCGCAGAGTGCCACAACCTACACATCTTGTTGCATCTGAACTATTAGGTGTTCCACAGTGATTGCAATACCATGTTGTCTCATTCCAACCGGACTGTTTTGAAGTATTCATGTTGTAACCCATGCTGCCATATGATCCAACATTTGAGTTTCCCATAGAGCCTGTAGATGATATTGATTGCAATATTTTCTTAATATCCAAAATATTGTTAATCAGTTCAACAAATACGCCAAGTCCCCAGATCAGGACAAGTCCCCCCAGCCATATAAGCAGACCTATTCCGACTTCCTCAGCCATCCCCACAAATCCACCTATAACAACCGCTGCTACCAATACCCAAAGTACTCCTTTTGACATTCTTGTAAACATTTTTTCTTCTCTCCTCGCATTAAACATTTTCTTATGTGTCTTCGAAAAAATAAATTCGTTATTTTGAAACAATATATTTTTTCTTATCAGCAAATTCACTTTACCACAAGTATATTGTACAAAAAATACCTTTGTACAAAACGACCGGCAAATGTACAAATTAGCACATATACCGATCGTTCATTCATATATAACAATCCCCTATTTATTATTTTTACACAACAAAAAAGCCTGAAACCTTTAATTTTACTTAAGTTTCAGGCTTTAACTTTAATGCCGGCGACCGGAATCGAACCGGTACGGGAGGTTAGTCCCGCAGGATTTTAAGTCCTGTGCGTCTGCCAGTTCCGCCACGCCGGCATGTCCTTTGGACAATGGGACCTACAGGGCTCGAACCTGTGACCCTCTGCTTGTAAGGCAGATGCTCTCCCAGCTGAGCTAAGATCCCATATATAATTTTGCTTAAAGCAAGCGACCCGGATGGGGTTCGAACCCACGACCTCCGCCGTGACAGGGCGGCGCTCTAACCAGCTGAGCCACCGGGCCAGACATATACAGAATATAAAATATATAAGGGAAGCAAACACGAAAATGCAGATATTTGCGATGATTCGAAGTGTTGCCAAGCATGGATTTCTAAAGAAAAGCGTTTTGAAAAATGGAATGAAGTAGACCGAGAAAACAACTGGAACAAGATTACTTCAGCAGTGGATGAAACATCAGGCAAAATAATTACATATGATGGAGCTCCAATAAATGCATTTTTCCATTCAAATAGTGGTGGAACAACAGAAACTGTTGCAAATGTGTGGGGCGGAAGTAATTACCCATATTTGCAAAGTGTAGAAACATCTGGAGAAGATAGCTATACACAATATGCTTCAACAGTTACTTTAACTAAAGAGGAAGTGCTTCAAAAAATGCAGGCAGAATATCCAGGAACAACCATAGACTGGACACAAGAAAAACCAATACAAATTACTGAATATAACGAAAGCGGAAGGGTAAAAACAATACAAATTGGAAATAAAAGTATTTCAGGAGTTGAAGCAAGAACAATATTTGGTTTAAAATCTGCAAAATTTAATGTGCAAGTTGGAGAAAGTGTTCAATTTGATGTTGTAGGCTATGGGCACGGTGTAGGGCTTAGCCAAACAGGTGCAGATGCAATGGCAAAAACAGGAGCTACTGCAGAACAAATCATAAATCACTATTATACAGGAGTAAAAATAGAAAATATTTGAATAAAGTAAAAAAATTGGTACATAATTAAACTAAAGAAAGGGAGGAATCCAAATGAGAAAGAAAACAAATAGTGGTTTTAAAAAAGTTTTAATGATATATGGAGGTGTGTTACTAGTATTAATAGCAACATGTGTTATTGTATATATTGTATATAACAATAAAATAAAAGAATCTGCAAAACAAAGCCTACTTGCCGCAGAAAAGCTAACAGAACTTGTCCCAAACACAGGAGCATTAGAAGAAGCAAGTACAGAAATTAGTAAAACAATAAATGAAGTTCTTGAAGAAACTGCATCTGAAATAAATCAAAATGACGAAGATGAAAATACACAAGAAAACAATCAAACTGAAAACGTTGAAGTTCAAGAGCCAGTAGTAGAACCAGAACCAGTAAAAGAATTGGAATTTGCATATCCTGTAAATGGAGAAATATCAAAGCCATTTTCAATAGATAATTTAATATTTTCAGAAACATTACAAGAATGGGTAGTACACAAAGGAATAGATATAAAAGCACCAAGAACAACAGTAGTAAAATCAGCAGAAGAAGGAACAGTAAAAGCAATAAAAAACGATCCAAGATATGGCTTAACAGTAATAATAGAACATAGAGATGGATATAAAACAATATATGCAAACCTACTTACAACAGAGTTTGTAAAAGAAGGCGAAAACGTGAACAAAGGGCAGAGCTTAGGAACAGTAGGAAACTCAGCATCATTTGAAATAGCAGATGAACCACACCTACATTTTGAAATGACAAAAGATGACGAAACAGTGGACCCAAAGATATATTTAAAGTAAAAAGCAAGA